>Ga0080006_1149968_pt1 | contig 94511 bp, 82 predicted proteins | sample RS3BMetagenome_FD_69209 | JGI IMG/M metagenome (GOLD analysis project Ga0080006, IMG submission 69209) | Ferric oxide microbial mat and aquatic microbial communities from Rainbow Spring, Yellowstone National Park, USA - RS3B (SPADES... ... | reverse complement strand
CCCCGCGGGGGCCCCCGGCCCCCCCCCCGTTCCCTTTCGCCCCCCCCCCCCCCCCCCCCCCCCCCCCGGTACCGCCCCCCTTCGAACGGACCCCCCAAGCGGGGCGGCACAGTAGCTTTCGCGGCCGCCGCCCGCGCCGGCCCGTCCCTCCGAGGGAGCCACACCCGAAGAGGACTTCCGCGGCGGCCACCCAGTCATGAGACACGCCGCGCCGCCATAGACATGCCCCGACCGATGGCGCTCGTCCGGCCCTCCCGCCGACGCACGCGCCCGGGGGACTGGGGGCTTTGGGCATGTCCACGGCGGCGCGCCACCCCTTGCACTCGGCGCCCTGTGCCGCGGAGAGGCGACCCGTGGCCACGGGTTCGAACCAGCCCGCCGCGGCGGCCCCCGACCCCGGCCGGGGCGCGGGCGATCCCGAATCCCAAGTCCTGGCCTACGTCGCGCCGCGCCTGCGGCCCCTGCTGCAGCGCCTGCTCCCGCTCTCGGCCCCCGGCGCGCGGTGGCTGGAGGTCCGGTTGCGCCTCGGCCGGCCCCTGCAGGTGGTCGCCGAGGACGGCGACCTCTGGGTGGGGGAGGGCGGCGCCTCGGCTCCAGGGGATGCCGTGCTCTGCGGGGCGGAGGATGTCGATCGCACCGTGCAGCTCGTGACCCGAGCCTCCGTCTATGCCTGGGAGGATGAACTGGCCCACGGCTTCTGCACCCTGCCCGGGGGCCACCGCGCCGGGCTCTGCGGGCGCGCGATCTGCCGCGGTGGGCGCGTCACGGGACAGAAGGCCTTCGGCTCCGTCAACCTGCGCATCGCCCGCGCCGTCCCGGGGGCGGCGGATGCGATCCTGCCGCTCTTTGCCCGCATGCCCGGCCGCGGCCCGGTGCCGGGCGTGCTCCTCTACGGGCCGCCCGGGTGCGGCAAGACCACGGTGCTGCGGGATCTCTGCCGCCAGCTCAGCGCCGGACGGGCGGGGGCGGGGATTCGCCCTCGGCGTGTCGCCATCGTGGACGAGCGTTCCGAGATCGCGGCCTGCGTCGACGGGCGCCCGCAGTTCGACCTCGGCCCGCGCACCGACGTCCTCGACGGTGCGCCCAAGGCCCTTGGCCTCCCCGTACTGCTGCGGGCCCTGAACCCCGAGGTGGTCGCCTGCGACGAGATCGGCGGCCTGGGCGACGCCCGGGCCCTCGCCGAAGTCGCCCGCTGCGGTGTGGCCGTTCTGGCCACCGCCCACGCCGGCGGTGCCGACGACCTGCGCGCGCGTCCCGCCCTGCGCGCGACCCTGCGCACGGGGGCCTTCGATTTCGCCGTGCCGCTGCGGGGCGACCGGACCCCGGGGGAAGCCCTCGCCCTGCCGGGCCGGGACCCGGACGCCGGTGCGTCCCCCCTCGCGGGGCGCCCCCTGCCCGCGGGGGCGGCCGCCGGGGAGGGGCGCGCATGGCGGCGGTCCTGATCGGCGCGGGCATCGCCTGCGTCTGCACCGGTACCGGGGGCTGGGGGTACCTGATCGCCCGCCAACTCCGGCGGCGTCCGGAAGAACTCGCCTCCGCCCAGGCCGCGCTGCAGGCCCTCCGCACCGAGATCGAGTATGCGGCGACCCCCCTCCCGGAAGCCCTGGACCGCGCGGCCTCCGTGACCCGCGGACCGGCGGCCACCCTCTGCCGCGCGGCGTCCCGGCGGCTCAACGCCGGATCCGGGGTCTCGGCGGCCGAGGCCTGGGGCGACGCGCTGCGCGAGACCGACGCGCGGTCGTCCTGGGACGCGTCGGACCTCGTGGCCCTCGGCCGGCTCGGCGGGGCGCTCGGCACGTCGGGAACCTCGGACCAGGTGCGCCACATCGTGCTCTGCGTGGGACGTCTGCGCGCGGCGGAGGTGGAGGCGCGCGTCGGTGCGGAGCGGCAGGCGCGGATGTGGCTCTACCTCGGCGTCCTGGCTGGGGCCGCGCTGGTCCTCGTCACCCTGTGAGGGTCTGCCCGGCGCGTGGGGGCATGCGGGATGGCACGCCGCGGGCGGCGCGACGGCCGCGGGGAGGGGAGATGGCGGGCGTGAACGCGGACATCATCTGGCAGATCGCCGGGCTCGGCATCCTGATCGTGGTCGTCCACAGCGTGATCAAGGCTGCCGGTCGTGAAGAACTGGCCTGGATGGTGACGCTGGCCGGCGTCGTGGTCGTGCTCTGGCGCGTGGTCACCGTGGTCAACGACCTCTTTCAGGCCGTTCGTTCCGTGTTCCAAATCTGAGGCCGGGCAGTGCGGCGGGGGGGAGGCGGTGCGCGGTGACCGTGCTGGCCCTGGTCGGATTCGCCATGGTCGCGGTCTTCTGCCTCATCGTCCTGCGCCCCGTCCGCCCGGAGATCGCCGCGCTCCTCAGCCTGGCGGCCGCCGCCCTCATCTTCGCCGCCCTACTGCCGAAGATCGCCGAGATCGTCGCCCTGCTGAAGGACCTCGCCGGCAAGGGCGGCGTGGACAACGCCTACCTCGCGGCTGTGCTCCGCATCGTGGGCGTGGCCTATGTCGCCGAATTCGGGGCTCAGATCGCCCGTGACGCCGGCGAGGGCGCCATCGCCGCCAAGGTCGAACTCGGGGGCAAGGTCCTGATCCTGGCCCTGGCCGTGCCCATCCTGCTCGGCATCCTCCAGTTGATCGTGCAGCTCCTGGGGTGAGCGCGTCCGCGCCCGGGGCGTCCCCGGACGCGCCGGGAGAGGGGGGAGGAAGCGTGGAGATCCGTTGGCGGCGCCGCACCCTGCTGGCCGCCCTGGCCGCCGCGGTCCTCGGGCTTGCCGTCACGGCGGCACGACCCGCCGCCGCCGCCCTGCGCCCCCCTTCGGCAACCGCGCCCCCCGCCTCCGATACGGCCGCGCAGCCGTCGCCCGCGGCAGCCGTCCCGCCCCCGCCGCCGCCGGCGCCCCAAGCCGGCTCGCTCCCGGGAGCCGCCGTCGCCTCGGCCGCCGCCGCCGCCGCCCCCTCCGCCGCCGCCGTGGCGCAGCAGGAACTGCAGGGGATGGATACCGGGACCATCGCCGCCTTCGTCGAGGACATCGGCAACCAGCTCGGGCCCGGCAGCGGCTTCAGTTGGCAGAGCTTGACCGACTTCCTCCACGGACGGGGCGTCCTCCGCCATCCCGAGCGCCTGCTCTCCGCCCTGGCGGGGGTCTTCGCCGGCGAGTTGCGGCAGACGCTGTCCCTGCTCGGCAAACTCCTGGTCCTGGTCGTGCTGGCTGGCGTCGTGCGTCAGATCCAGGGCGCCTTCGAGAACGAGACCGTGGGGCGCATCGCCGACGCCGTGGTCTTCCTCGCCCTGGGGGTGCTCTGCCTCGCCGGCTTCACCGTCGCGGTGCGCCTGGCGCGCACCGCCGTGGGGGACCTCTCGTCGTTCATGGTGGCCCTGCTCCCGGCCATGATCGGCCTGCTGGTGGCGGGCGGCTCGCCCGCCACCGCCGGGCTCATGCACCCCGCGATGGTCGCCGCGGTCAACGCGGTCGGCCTCGTGGTCCGAGCCGTGGTCTTCCCCCTGGTGCTGCTGGGCGCCGTGCTCGACATCGTCTCGGCCTTCTCACCGCCCTTCAAGTTGAACAGCCTCTCCGCGCTGCTACGCCAGATCAGCCTCGGCGTCATGGGCCTGCTCTTCACGGTCTTCCTCGGCGTCGTCGCCGTCGAAGGAGCGGCGGGTTCCGTCGCCGACGGCGTCGCGCTGCGCGCGGCCAAGTACGCCACCAAGGCCTTCGTGCCGATCGTCGGCGGGATGTTCGCCGACACGGCGGAACTTGTGCTCACCTCCGGGTTCTTGCTGCGCTCCGGCATCGGGCTGGTCGGGCTGGTCACCATCGCCCTGACCATGGCCATCCCGGTGCTCAAGATGATGGCGCTCTGGGCCGTCTACCGCCTGGCCGCGGCCCTGGCGCCGCCCGTGGGGGGAGAGGGGGTGGCCCAGGTCCTGGGCGGCGTCAGTAGCGCGCTGGTCCTGCTCACGCTGGCCGTCGCCGTCGTCGGGCTGATGTGCTTCCTCAGCCTGGCCGTCCTGGTGGGCGCCGGGAGCGCGGCGATCGCGGTGGGATGAGGGGCCGGGGGGCGCTGGGCCGCGACGCCGTCGCGGCGGGGGTTGGGGCGGCGGCCCCTGCCGCGCCCGGTCGGCGCTACCGCGGAGGGGGGATCGGACGTGCTGTCGATCGACCACTGGGTCCAGGCGCTGGCGGCGATCCTACTGCTGGCGGGCATCACGGAGATGTTGCTGCCGACCGGCCCCCTCAAGGGTTACGCCCGATCGCTCCTGGGGCTGCTCGTGCTCCTCGGCGTCCTGCAGCCGGTGGTCGGGTTGCTTAAGGGCAACATCCGCCTGGACCTGCCCTCCCTGCTCACGCCGGCCGCCTCGAGCACGGGGTCGGCCGTCCAGAACCAGGCCGAACTCCAGGCCGCGGCCGCGTACGAGCAGCTGGTGGCGGCGCAGGCGGCGCGCATGGCCGAGCAGGTGCCGGGGGTACAGGCGGCGAGCGCCACGTTGCGCTTCCAGGCGCGCGCCGCCGCCGAACCGGCCGTGCAGGCGGCGGCGATCCAGATCAGCCCCTCCGCCGCCGGCATCGTCCGGGGCGGCGCCCTGCCCGGGCAGGTGCAGGCGGCCGTGGCGGCGGGGCTCGACCTGCCGGCGTCCGCGGTGTCGGTCTCGGTCTGGTGAGGCGCCGGTCTTGCGGGCATGGCTCCGGGGGACCGGCCCGACCTCGGAGGCAGCGCCTCGGGCCGGGCGGGGGAGACGGAGAACGGGGGGGACGGCGATGGACGATGAGGGATCGCCCGGCGGCGGGAAGTCCGGACAACGGGCCGGGGGGCCGGCCACCTCGTGGCGGTTGTGGAATCTGAAGGCGCCGGAGTGGCGGACGGCCGGCTGGCTCGGGGCGATCCTCGTGGCCGGACTGATCCTGTTGACCGCCCGCCCGGTGGCCGCGCCCAAGGCGCCGGCCGCGGCCTCGGCGCCGGCGGCCGGTACCGCCCCGACGGCGGCCGACCCGCTGCAGGCCGAGGAGCAGGCCATCGAGGCCGACCTCGCGCAGGCCCTGGACGCCGTCGCCGGGGCCGGGCCGGTGACCGTGCGCGTCCACCTGGGGGAGGGGCCGGTGACCGACTTCGCCGCGAGCACCCAGGAGACCAACTCCACATCACAGCAGACCTCGCAGGGGGGCGGCGACCAGGTGACGACGCAGCGCAGCGTCAGCCGGCAGTTGTCCGGGGCCTCGACGGGCGGGGCACCGCCCGTGCAGTCCGTGCGCGCCCCGCAGATCACGGGCGTGCTGGTCGTCGCCGCCGGTGCCGGCGATCCCGTGGTGAAGGCCGAACTGGCCGCCGCCGTTCAGGCCGCGACGGGCGTGCCCCTGTACGAGGTGGTGGTCCTGCCGGCGGCCGCGGGTAGGACCGGAGGTGCGTGAAACTCGTGAAGGATGGGGGAGGCGCATGGGGGTGACTATGGTGTTGCGGCGTCGCCACATTGTTGGTTTTCTCGTGTTTCTCGTTCTTGTCGCCGGGGCGGTCGTCTTCTTGGCCGAGCACTGGTCCGCCGTCGGTGGCGACGGGATTTCGGGGGCGACCCTGGTCGCCGCGGGCGGACCGATCGCCGGCGTCTCGGCGCCGCGGACCACAGGCGGTAATCGCTCGGCGGTGCCGGGCGCCGCCGTCCCGTCCGGTACCGGCGCCGCATCCAGGTCCTCTGCCTCCCCCCGTTCGGCCGCCACGGCACGGAGCACCACGACGGGCGGGACCGCGGGATACTTCGCTGCGGCCCACCTGCGGCGCGCGCAGGCCGAAAGCCGCGAACTCGCCGAACTACAGCAGATGGCCGGAGACGCCCGGGCCACCGCGACCGTGCGCGCGGAGGCGCAGCAGCAGATCCTGCAGCTCGAGCAACTCCGGCAGGAGGAGACCACTGCGGAACTGGTCCTGGAGGCCAAGGGCTACCCCCAGTCTCTGGTGATGCTGTCCCCGAGCACCGCCACGGTCGTGGTGGCGGCATCCTCCTTCACGGCGGCGGACGCCGCGCTGGTGGGGCAGGCGGTGGCCCAGGTGGCCGGGATGGACCCCGCGCAGGTCCAGATCGTCCCGCGCTCCCCGTCATAGGCCGGCGGCCGCCGGCCCCCGAGAGGATCTCGCGCGGGCGGCGTGCAAACCCTGCACCAACGGGTCTGCCGCGCCGGCCGGCGCGGGCACCGCATGTGCGTCCCGGGCGCCGGAACAGGAGCGGAAGGGGGCGTCGCCGTGGACGGCGAGGAGGGGGGGGCGGGGTCCGAGGGACGGCCGCCGAATGCCGAGTACCGGGTGGCCGACGATGTCATCGCGTCGATCGCGGGCATCGCCGCCGCCGAGGTGGCGGGTGTGGCGGGCCTCGGCGGCGGCCTGGGACTCGGCCTCGGAGAGGTGCTCGGCAAGCGGCCCGCTGCCCGCGGGGTGCGCGTCGAGGTCGGGACGCGGGAGGCGGCGGTGGACGTCTACCTGCACGTCGCCTACGGCGTGCAGATCCCGGTCGTGGCGCAACGCGTCCAGGAGAACGTCAAACGCGCCGTGGAGTCGATGACCGGCCTCGATGTCGTCGAGGTCAACGTGCACGTCCAGGGCCTGGAGGCCCCGCCGCCTGCCCCGGGCAGGGGACAACGCCCGCCCGAGTGAGGGCCGTCCGGCCCGCTGCGCCTTCGGCCGCACGGGCCCGACGCCTCCCGGCCGCGCCCATGCTATAATTCCCCTCGGGCAGGAACGTGCGTGCGGTCGCGGAGCGGCGGGGCCGGCCCGCGCGCGGGTGCCGCCGGGGGTGGCCATGGGCCTTCTCGACCGTGTCCTCTTAACCGTCTATACGGTGGCGCTGATGGCGTTCTCGGCCGTCAGCCTCGTCGTCTCGCTCGGCTACCGCAGCCCGTTCGCGGCCTTCCAAGCGGCGCTGCGGGGACAGGCGCGATGGGTGACCGGCGGGGTGAGCCTGCTGGTCCTCGTCGCCAGCCTGCGCCTCCTCTATTCGGCGTTCGCCCGGCCGCGCGCCCATGTCGTGCACGAGACCGAGTTGGGCGAGGTGCGGATCTCGCGGGAGGCCGTCGCCAACCTGATGCAGCGGGTCGCCAAGCAGGTGCGCGGCATCCGGGACGTGCGTCCCGACGTCGCCATCGGCCCCGACGGGATCGACGCGCGGCTGCGGCTTTGGGTCAGTCCCGATGTGAACATCCCGGGCCTGGCGGCCCAGGTACAGGACGAACTGCGGCGGGCGGTGCGAGAGGTCGTGGGCGTGGAACTCTCCGTCCTGACGCTGCGGGTGGAGAACATCAGTACGGACGCTCGGCGCGGCCGGCTGGAATAGGGCGCGGCACGGGCCGGGGGATGGGCGGCGGCCGTACGGACGGCGGCGCGCCCGGGCGAGGAGGGGGATACGGTGTCCGCCGAGGAGGGGCGCCGGTGGCTCCTGCGCTACCGGGGGCGGATCGCGGGCTCCGTGCTCGGCTTCCTGGTCGCGCTGGCCATCAAGGAGTGGGGTATCCTGTGGACGCTCTTCATCGGGCTGACGGTGCTGATCGGGTATGTGGTCGGCCGCTACGTGGACGGAGACCAGGAGGGGATCGGGGAGTGGATCGACCGGCTGCTGCCGCCGGGACGCCGCTAGAGCCCTCCGGCGCCGGCGTGCCCCGCACGGCGGCGCCGGGGCCGGCGACGAACCGGCGGCGGGCCCGTGAACTCGCGATGCAGGCGCTCTTCGCCCGCGACGTCGGGCAGGGGCGGCCCAAGGACCTGCTGGCCTACCTCTGCGCCGAGGAGGCCGCCATTGCGGAGGTGCGGGTCCGGGCGGGCGAACTGGTGGACGGCGTGCTCGACCATCTGGCGGAGATCGACCGCTGCATCGCGGCCTACGCGCGGGACTGGAGCCTGCCGCGCCTGGCCGCGGTGGACCGCAACGTCCTGCGGCTCGGCGTCTTCGAACTCGAGCACGCCCCGGAGGTGCCCGCCGGCGTCGCCATCAACGAGGCCGTCGAGGTCGCCAAGGCCTACGGGGGCGAGGACTCGGGGCGTTTCGTCAACGGGTTGCTGCGGCAACTCGCCCGCGACCGCGGCCGGACCTGAACCGCGGGTCTCCCGGCCGGTGCAGGGATGTGGCACCGGGCAGGGAAGGAGCATCGCTGCACCGGCCCTGGCCGTGCCATCGCCGGCCGGCCCGCCGGGGTCCCACGCTGAGACGCCACCGCCGCGAAGGAGGGTCGCGGGCCATGTCGCTCCTGCGTCCGATGCAGACGGCCGTGCTCGCCGAATCGGCGCTGTCCGTCAGCCAACTCACCCTCCTGGTGAAGGGGCTGCTGGAGGGCGACCCCGCCCTGCGCGACTTCTGGGTGAGCGGCGAGATCAGCAACTTCAAGCACCACACCTCCGGGCACATGTACTTTACCCTCAAGGACGAGGGGGCGGTCCTGCGCTGCGTGATGTTCCGCTCGCAGGTCCAGGCGCTCCGCTTCCGGCCGCAGAACGGCCTGCGCGTCCTGCTGCGCGGGCGCATCGGGGTGTTCGAGCGGGACGGGGCCTATCAGTGCTACGGTCAGGAGATGGCGCCCGCCGGCACCGGCGCCCTCCATCTGGCGTTCGAGCAACTCCGCGACCGGCTCGCGGCCGAAGGCCTCTTCGCCGAAGGCCTGAAGCGGCCGCTGCCGCGGCTGCCGCGGCGCGTCGCCCTGGTCACCTCGCCCACCGGCGCCGCCCTGCGCGACATGCTGCGGATCGCGGGGCGGCGCTGCCCGGCGGTCGGTCTGGTGCTGGTGCCGGCGCTCGTCCAGGGCCCGGACGCCCCGGCCTCCATCGTGCAGGCCCTGGTGCTGGCTGCCGCGGTCGGGGCGGACGTGGTGATCCTGGCGCGCGGTGGGGGCTCGCTGGAGGAGCTGTGGGCGTTCAACGACGAATCGGTCGCCCGGGCGATCCGCGCCTGCCCCCTGCCGGTGGTCTCCGGGGTCGGGCACGAAACCGACTTCACCATCGCCGACTTCGCGGCCGACCGCCGGGCGCCGACGCCTTCCGGGGCGGCCGAAGTGGTGGTTCCCGACCGGGAGGCGCTGCGCGCGGAGATCCGGGCGCTGGCCGGCGCCGCCGGAAAGGCGGTGGCCGGGCGCATCCGGCACCTGCGGCAGCGGTTGCTGGCGGCTTCCCGCGGGCCGCTCAGCCGGCCGGAGGCGGCATTCACCGCCTCGCGCACGCGGCTGGGTCACGCCGCGGCACGGCTGGAGGCGGCGGGCCGGGCGCGCGGGCAGCGGGCCCGTGCGGATTGGCGGTCCGCCGCCGGGCGCCTGCATGCCCTCTCGCCCCTGGGCGTGCTGGGCCGGGGGTTCTCCGTCTGCCGTCTCCCCGACGGACGGCTGGTGCGCCGGGCCGCGGATGCGCCTCCGGGGAGCGCGGTAGAGGTGCTGCTGCAGGTCGGCAGGCTCCACGCCCGGATCACGGCCCACGGCCCCGGAATCGGCGACTCGGCGCCCTGAGCCGGCACGGCGCGCCCGCGCGCGGTGCCGGCGGGGGACGGCACGGGAAGGGGAGCGTTGCGCATGCCCGAACGCAAAGGCCCGGAACCGCTCAGGATCCTCCCGGCGGCCGACGCCGCCCCGGCCGTGCCCGGCAAGGAGGCGGACGGCGCACGGGACGCGGCGCCGCCGCCCTTTGAAGACGCCATGGCGGAACTCGAGCGCATCGTCCGCGAACTCGAATCCGGCGACCTCGGCCTGGAGCAGGCCCTGCGCCTGTACGAGCGAGGCGTCGCCCTGGTGCGAACCTGCGGCACCCAGCTCGACCGAGCCGAGGAGCGCCTCCAGGTGCTGTCCCTGGACGCGCAGGGGAAGCCGGTGCTACAGGCGCTGGAGGAGTCGGGGGCGTGAGCGTCGACGCCTACCTGCGGCGTGTCGGCGACGCGTGCGAACCGGTGCTCGACCGGCTGCTCGCCGATGCCGCCGTGCCGGACGATCTGCGTCTCGCCATGCGGCACAGCGTCCAAGGCGGCGGCAAGCGCCTGCGACCGGCGCTCTGCCTGGCCGCGGCGGAGGCCTGCGGCGCCGCCGACGCCATCCCGAGGCTCCTGCCGGCGGCGGCCGCCCTGGAACTCCTGCACACCTACTCCCTGATTCACGACGATCTGCCCGGCATGGACGACGCCCTGATGCGGCGGGGGAGGCCCGCCTGCCACCGCGTCTTCGGTGTCGCGACCGCCATCCTGGCCGGCGACGCCCTCCAGGCGCTGGCCTTCGAGGTCCTCGCCCGGCCGCTGCCGGGGGTGGACCCCGCGGCCCAGTTGGCGTCCGTGGCCGCAGTGGGAGAGGCGGCGGGTCCCGCGGGCATGTGCGGCGGGCAGGCCCTGGACATAGCCGCGGAGCAGCGCCCGCCGGACGACGCCGGTCTCCGGCGGCTGCAGGCGATGAAGACGGGGGCCCTCATCGCGGCCTCGGTCGCGATCGGCGGCCGCCTCGCCGGCGTACGGGCGGAGCGGGTGGCCGCGCTGGCCGCCTATGGCGCGCATCTCGGGGCCGCCTTCCAGATCGCCGACGACATCCTCGACGTCACGGGCGGGGGCGGCGACCTCGGCAAGGACACCGGCGGAGATGTCGCCGGCGGCAAGCCCACGATCGCCTCGCGCTTCGGGGTGGGGGCCGCGCGGCGCCTGGCGGCGGAGGCCGCGGCGCGGGCGGAGGCCGCGCTTCACGGCGTGGGCGGGGACACGGCCCGGCTGGCCGCGCTGGCTCGGTTCGCCGCGGATCGCGACCGGTAGGCCGGGTGCCAAAAAGCCGTCTTTCGCGAGCCACGGTGGCCATGACTCCGTGGGGCCGGATGCCGGGAGGCGAAGCCGCGAGGCGGCGACGCGCCGACCTGGGGCCCGATGCCCGGCTCCCGATGGCGGGGGTGGAGGGCGCAAAGCGTCCGGAGCGACCTGGGCCGCAACCGCGCCTGGATGGAGGCGGTAAGGCGAAGGGGGCAAGGCACCCCGAGCGACCTGGGGGTTGGAGGCCGGGAGCGTCGCCGGGGATTCCCCCGAAGACGCGAAACGCCTGGGGGGGGGCGGATAAGACCCGTCTCGGCGCGCGCTTTCGTGCATCCGGCATCTCCGGTCAGGCAACTGGCCGCCCGGGCGGCCGGGAACAAGATGCCATTCAGGAGAGGGACGGCGTTCGTGGGCATGGAGGAAGCCGCACTATACGACGAACTCGGCGTAGCCCAGACGGCCGCCCCCGAGGAGATCGCGGCCGCCTACCGCCGGCTGGCGCGGGAGTTCCACCCCGACCGCAACCGGCAACCCGGCGCCGCCGAGCGCATGAAGCGCATCAACGCCGCCTATGCCGTGCTCCGGGCGCCTTCCCGGCGCGCACAGTACGACGCGCGCCTCCGGCGGGCGGTGGGCGCAGCGCCCGAGCGGGCCACGCCGGCGGGCGCGCCGCCGCCCGTCTTCTGCCAGCGGTGCGGGCGTCTGGACGCCACGCTGCGTTTCTCCGTGTTCACCACCGTCGTGGGCCCACCGCTCTTCTCCCGGCGCACGGCGCACCCGGGGTGCTTCTGCGCGGCCTGCCGGCGGGACGTGGCCCTGCGCTGCAACTTGCAGACGGCCGCCCTCGGGTTCTGGGGAGTCCCGCGGGGGACGTGGTGGTCGCTCCAGGCCCTCTGGATCAACGGCCGGGGCGGCCAGCAGCCGGCGGTCGCCAACGCGCGCCTGCTCCGCGCGGCCGCGGCTGAACTCTGGGCGCGCGGTATCGCCGCCGAGGGCGTGGCGGCCGATCGGCTGACGCTAGAGTTCGAAGACGACAGGGAAACGGCGGAGCGCGTCGCCGCGCGTCTGCGCGCGGAACCCCGGCTCGCCCCGCTGGTGGAGGCCGCCGCGGCGCGGTCGCGGCGGGGCGTCCGGCTGGAGTGGATGGCGCCCGCCTGCGTCGCCCTCGCCCTCGTGGCGGCCGCCGGAATCGCCGGCGCCCTGCGCCCGTCGCCCGCCAGCCCCGCCGCGCCCGTGGTCCCGCCCGCCGCCGCGTCCGTCCGCGCGGCCCTCCCGGCCGCCGGCGCCGCCGCGTGGTGGGGCGAGGTGGCGCCGGTGTGGAATCAGTCGGCGCAGGCCGAGGCCGCGCTCAACGCGGCCCTGCAGCACACGTCCTCCGGATCCGCCGGTTGGCGCAGCCTGGACGGCGCCGGCATTGCCTTCCAAGGCCGGGTTGAGGCCGCCAAGGTTGCGCTCGGCAGGGTCCCGCCCGGCGACACGGCGCTGGAGCAGGAATTCACCAAGGCATTCATGGCGGGCTTGGCGGAATGGGCCGTGGGCGCATCCACCCTCACCGCCGCCGCCGGCACGCAGGACGGCATCAAGGCCCGCACGGCGATCGCCACCATCGAAGCCGGCGACGCCACCCTGGTGGATGCACAGCAACTGATGCCCTCCGCGCTGCTGCCGCCGGCGTCGACTTGACGTCCCGATCGCAGCGGCCCGGTGCCGCCGCCCCGGGCGGGCGCGCTCGGTCCCGCCGATGCAAAGATGGTATACTCCCCACGATGGAGGCGAAGCTCGAGGGCTTGCAGGTGGCGCAGTATCCTAGTCGGCCGCGGCACGTCCGAATGCGGGCCTAAAAATCCGCGAAGGGCACAGCGATGAAGTTCCTGGTGGTGGCTTCTGGCGCCCAGCCTGGGGCTGCTGCTGGGAGTTAAGGGGATGGGGCGATCCGCAACGGCATGCGGGCGTGGACCCCGTCCCCGCGGAGACCCGAGGTTCCGGCCCGAGATTACAGCGGGCTCGAGCCCGGGGTATGAACCTGCACGTGGGGGATCTGCGTGCAGCGTAGCCTGCCTTGAAGTGGCGGGAGGGGATGCGGCGAACCGCACGGCCGTTCCGGTGATCGCCGGAGGCGGGCCCGTGACGGGGAAGGCACCGGACGCGAGGGGCCCCTCGCCGAGGGTGCCGTCCGCGGAAATCCCCGCTGCAAAAGAGGCTAGGGCGCGTCCGCCGGTCGTGGGGAAATCCCCTAGGCTGTCCTTCTATCGGGATGCGGCGGGGATTGCGGTGCGTCCTCAGTGGTCGTCCAGCACTGCCGCGCACGCGCGGGCCCGAGCCCGACCGGGGCGGGCCGCACACGGCGCAGGGTGACCGGGCAGAGCCCCCGTAAAGGGGAACCGCCGGCCCGGCGACGGGACGGTGGGGGCGCGGGAAATCCGGCTGGACCTAAGGCGCAAGATTGACCCGTCGCATCGCCACCTGCGCCTTTCTTTTCGCGCATCGCCGCGGGGCGGCCCGAAACGGGCCCTCTCGACCGGTCCGTTCCCGCCGCGGCAGGCACGCGTCGGATCTGGACCGGCCCATGCCTTTTGGAGGAAACTGAGTTTGCCCTCGCGCCGCACAGGGGCCGGACGGCACGGGCGCCGCGGCGCCACCCTCGCAGGCCTTGCCCTGCTGGTGGCGGTGGCGGTCACGGTTCCCGCCGAGTCCATGCTCGGCCAGCCGGGGCTCACCGCGACGACGCTGATGGTCGTCGGGTTGGTCGTGGTCGGCGCGGCCGGGGACATGCTGGCCATCGCCGTGGCGGCGGCGGACGAGCCCGCACTCCACTCCATGGCCGCGCGGCGCCGTCCGGGGGCCAAGAGCGCGCTGGCGATGAAGCGGCGGGCGGACCGCGTGGCGAGCATCGCGGGCGACATCGTCGGCGACGTGGCGGGCACCGTCAGCGGTGCGGCCGGCGCGGGTTGGTCCGTCGCGGCGGCGCACGCCCACGGCTGGCCGCCCACCGAGGCGGCGGCCTTGGCCGTCGCGGTGGTGGCGGCACTGACCGTCGGCGCGAAGGGAACCATGAAGGGGGTCGCGCTGGAGCACGCGAATCGGGTCGTCCACGCGGCCGGATTCGTGGCCCATGTGCTCCATTCGCCGTTTGCCACGTGGATGGGGCGACGACGCAGGTCGAAGTGAGTCGAGCGCGAAGCCGCTCCGGGTACGCCCGGGCTGCCGCGGGCCGACCGGGACCGGCAGGGCGGCGGAGCGGCACCCCGCGGCGCGGAGCGCCGACCACAGCGGTGACAGAAGGTGGGCGGACCACGATGAAGTGGTTGCCTCAGGTTACCGGACCCCAGGATATCCAGGTGCTTTCGGCGGACGCGCTGCGCGAGGTCGCCGCCGAGATGCGGCAGGCGATCGTGGAGACGGTGGCCAAAAACGGCGGCCACCTGGGCGCCAGCCTCGGCACCGTCGAACTCACCCTCGCCCTGCACACGGTCTTTCACAGCCCGGAAGACCGCATCGTCTGGGACACCGGGCATCAGGCGTACGGCCATAAACTGGTGACCGGACGGTACGCCGAGTTCGCCACCCTGCGCCAGCCGGGCGGCCTCTCGGGCTTTCTCAAGCGGCGCGAGAGCCCGCACGATCACTGGGAGGCCGGGCACGCCGGCACATCGCTGTCGGCGGCCCTCGGTATGGCCGCGGCGCGCGACCTGCACGGGGATCAGCACGCGGTGGTCGCCGTCATCGGCGACGGCGCGCTCACCGCCGGACTGGCCCTGGAGGCGCTGAACAACATCGGCCAGAGCGGCACACGCTTGATCGTCGTGCTCAACGACAACGGTATGTCGATCTCCCGCAACGTCGGCGCCCTCCCGTCGTACCTGGCGCGCTTGCGCACCGAACCGGCCTACCTGCGGCTCCGCGACGACCTGAACTGGATCCTGCAGCGGGTGCCGCTCATCGGGCCGGCCATGGCGCGCACCGTCGAGCGGGTCAAGGACGGGTTGAAGCAGCTCGTGCTCCCGGGCATGCTCTTTGAGGAACTCGGGCTAACCTACCTCGGCCCGATCGACGGACACAACCTGGCCGCCATGCAGGAGGTGCTGCAGAAGGCCCGCCAGATGGAGCGCCCCGTGCTCTGCCACGTGGTGACGGTCAAGGGTAAGGGCTACGGGCCGACCGAGGAGAAGCCGGAGTCCTCGCACTCCTTCGGGGGCACCTTCGATCCCAAGACCGGGCGGGTCCACAAGAAGGCGGACGGCAAGCCGACGTACACCCGCGTGTTCTCTGACGCCCTGATCGCCGCCGCGGCCGCCGACCCCGCAATCGTCGGGATCACGGCCGCCATGGGGGGTGGGACCGGCATCGACCGGTTCGCGGAGCGCTTCCCGCAGCGGGCCTTTGACGTCGCACTCGCCGAGCAGCACGCGGTGACATTCGCCGCGGGCCTCGCCATCGCGGGCCTGCGGCCGGTCGTGGCCATCTACTCGACGTTCCTGCAGCGCGCCTACGATGAGATCGTCCACGACGTGGCGCACCAGAACCTCCCGGTCGTCTTCGCCCTGGATCGCGCAGGCATCGTCGGCGATGACGGGGCTACGCACCAGGGGGCCTTCGACATCGCCTACCTGCGCCACATCCCGGGCATGGGCATCATCGTCCCCCGGGACGAGGCCGAATTGGCGCGCGCGGTCGTCACGGCCTTGGCGCGGCGGGACGGGCCGACCGCCTTCCGCTACCCCCGGGGCGAGGGGGTCGGCGTACCTGTGCCGGACCGGCCGGAGCCCATCCCCTGGGGCCGCGGGGAGGTGCTCCTCGAACGCGGGCGCGAGTGCCTGCTCCTGGCGATCGGGCCGCAGTGTGGCGCGGCCTTGCAGGCAGCGGAGATGCTGGGCGGCCTTGGCATCGGCGTCACGGTGGTCGACGCCCGCTTCGTCAAGCCGCTAGACACGGAGCTGATCCTCCCACTGGCGCGTGCCTGCGGATGCGTGGTCACCGTGGAGGAACACGCGGCCCAAGGCGGCTTCGGGTGCGCCGTGCTGGAGGCGCTGTCGGCGGCGGGCGCGGCCGTACGCACGCGCGTCCTGGGGTTGCCGGACGCGTTCGTCGACCACGGGGACCGGAGGAGTATCCTGGCTGACCTGGGACTGGACGCAGAGGGCATCGTGGCCGCCGTGCGGGACCTGCTCGACCCGGCCGCGGACGTGGTCCGTCCGGCCCTGCGGCGCGGGTTCTGAGGTGCGTGGGGTGCCAATGAAGGGAGATCGTGAGCGTCTCGACCAGGCCCTGGTGCGCCGGGGCCTGTTCCCGTCGCGGCAGCGCGCCGCGGCGGCGGTCATGGCGAACGTCGTCCGGGTCGACGGCGTCCCGGCCAAGAAGCCGGGGCAGATGGTCACCCCGGGGTGCGAAATCTCCGCCATCGACCCCCAACCATTCGCCAGCCGGGCCGGCGGGAAGCTGGCGGGCGCCCTGGACCGCTTCGGCGTGTCCGTGGCGGGCCGCGTCTGCCTGGACGTGGGGGCGTCCACCGGGGGCTTCACGGACTGCCTGCTGCAGAGGGGTGCGGCCCGCGTGTACGCCGTGGACGTCGGCTACGGCCAACTGGCCTGGCGGCTGCGAACGGACCCGCGCGTGGTGGTGCGCGAACGATGCAACGCGCGCTATCTCACCGGCGAGGACGTCCCCGAACCGATCGACCTGGCGACGGCGGACATTTCCTTCATCTCGCTGGCAAAGGTCCTTCCGGCCGTCATCGCGCGGATGCGCGCCGACGGCCCCTGTGATACCATTATCCCCCTGATCAAGCCGCAGTTCGAGGCCGGTCCGGCGCAGGTCGGCCGGGGCGGTGTGATCCGCGACCCGGCGGTGCATCGCGAGGTGCTCCTGCGCGTGGGCGCCGAATGCGCGGCGCTCGGCCGGCCGCTCCACGCCTTGATGCCCTCACCCGTACGGGGCGCCGACGGTAACCGGGAGTTCGTGGCGCTCCTGCGCCCCGGCCCGCCGTCGGCGGCCCTGGCCGAGTTGGCGGAGCATGCGGTGGCCGAGGCCTGGTCGGAGGCGTGAGCGGGGAGACCGCCGCGGCCGCAGACGCCGCGCGCGGCGATTGTCATGCGCGCATACCGGAGGCGGCGCCGCAGGCGCGACGGCGGGCCGGCAGCGGAAGGGTGGGCGGGAGAATGGGCGAGTGGCTTCCGGCGGGCGTGTTTCCGCCGTTGACGACCCCGTTTACCGAGGACGACGATGTGGACCTGGACGCCCTGCGCCGGAACCTTGAGGGCTACGCGGCGGCGCCGCTGGCGGGTTACGTGGTCCTCGGCACCAACGGCGAGTTTCCGCTCCTGTCCCGGGAGGAGAAGGAGGCCGTGATCGCCTCGGCGGTGGACGCCGCCGGGGACCGGCCGGTGCTGGCGCAGGTGGGCGAGCAGAGCCTGCGCGCGACGGTGTCCCTGGCCCGCCGGGCCGGCGAACTCGGTGCCGCCGCCGTACTGGCGGTGACCCCGCACTACTACCGCTCCCAGATGAGCGACCGGGCCCTCATCGACTTCTACACGGCCCTGGCGGAATCATCCCCCGTGCCGGTCCTCCTCTACAGCATCCAACAGAACACCGGGGTCAACGTCTCACCCGCGGTGGTGGAGGCCTGCGCCCGGCATCCGCGGATCGTCGGGATCAAGGACAGTTCCGGCAGTCTCGGCCAGATCGCCGAGTACGTGGAGCGGGTCCCGGAGGGCTGGGGGGTGCTCAACGGTTCGAGTTCGCTCGTGGTGGCCGCCTTCCAGACCGGTGCGCCCGGGGCGGTCCTCGGCGCGGCCGATGTCCTGCCCTTCGAGCTCTGCGACGTCTGGGCCCGCTGCCGGGAGGGGCGCTTCGCGGAGGCCGCGGCGCTCGAGGCCCGGCTGCGGCCGGCGCTCCGGGCCATCAGCCGCCTGGGGGTCGCGGGCGTCAAGCTCGGCATGGACCTGGTCGGCTTCCGTGGCGGGTTGCCCAGGCGCCCCCTGGCGCCGGTCGACGCGGGGGCTCGCGACGCGCTGGCCGACACCCTGCGCGCGGCGGGTCTCATCCGGTTCTGATCCCCCGGCGGACGGCTCCCGCCGGCACCACGGTGCCGGCCCGCCGGCTCTCTCCCCTGTGCGTCTGCGTGGGCTTTGCCTCCGCGTGGCACGATGCCCGGCGGGGGCGGGCGGCGGAGCACTCCGTCCCCGCGGCCGGCGCGGGTCCCGGCGGGCCCGCAGGGACCCGCCCGCTCCACATCGCAGCGCCTGCTTGTCGTCGAGGAGGACCACCGCGTGTATCCCAGGGAACAGTTGCGTCGGACCCTTGCGCGCATCGACGGCCGTCCCTTTCCCGCCTACCGCGACCTCTCCGGCGCCTATGACTTCGGCGACTTCCGGCTGCATGTCGACCACGTCCAGGCCGACCCGTACGCGGCGCCCTCGCGCCTGCGCGTCCTGATCCCGGCGGCGGGATCCGGCCTGGTTCCGGACGACTGGAGGGACACCGCCCGCCGCGTCGCCGTCGAGGACTGGCTGCTGCGACGCCTGGCCTCGGCGCTCGGGCGCGCCACGGACGGTGCGGCCGGGGCGGGACCGCCGGGGGCGGAGGGCGTCGCCGACGGGCCGCCGGCGGGACACCTCCATGTGCTGATGCCGGGGCAGCAGGTCCTGGATCGCTCCGCCGTCGCGGTCCGGGCCGGCGCCGTCGAACTGCGGCTGACCTGCGACCTGCCGGCCGACCGGCGGAGCGTGCTGGGGCGGCGGGCGGCGGCCGTCATCGACATCGCCCTGCCGGCTGCCGTCCTGGCCATGCCCCCGCGGGGCGCCGCCGACCGCGCCTCCCTCGCCGCCCACATCGCGCTGGTCGAGGACCAGGAGGCGCTGCGCGCCGAACTCGCCTCGCGCGGCTGGGTGGCCTTTCTGGCCGACGGCTCGATCCTGCCGCGCCGGAGCGGGAGCAGCGACCTGCCCCTCGGCCACCGCGAAGCGGTCCGCCTGTTGGCGCCGGAGTCGTTGGCCGCCACGGTCCGGTTGCCCCACCGCGGTGAGGTGCGGGGCCTTCCCGTTCCGAGCGGGGTCACCCTCGTCGTCGGCGGCGCGTACCACGGCAAGTCGACCCTGCTGCGCGCCATAGAGCGCGGCATCTACAACCATGTGGCCGGGGACGGCCGCGAGCTCTGCGTCTCCGATCCCCGGGCCGTATCCGTCGCGGCCGATGACGGGCGGCCCGTCGCCGGCGTCGATATCGCCGCCTTCGTGCGCACGCTGCCCGGCGGCCGCGACACCAAGCGATTCCGCACCACCGCCGCCTCCGGTAGCACCTCACAGGCGGCCGCGCTCTGCGAGGCCCTGGAGATGGGGGCCCGCTGCCTGCTGCTCGACGAGGACCGCAGCGCGGCCAACTTCATGTCGCGCGATGCGCGCATGCGGGCGCTGGTGCCCGACGACGAGGACCCCGTCGTGCCGTTCGTGGAGCGCATCCACTGGCTGTATCGGGGCCGTGGCGTCTCGACGGTCCTCGCTCTGGGCGGGGCCGGGACGTTCCTGGACGTGGCCGACCGCGTCATCCGCATGCGCAACTACCAGCCGCTGGACGTGACCGCAGACGCCGCCGCGGTGGCCGCCCGGCTGCCCGTCGCCCCGGCGGGCGCCCCGGCCCCGGCCCCGGCGGCTCCGCCGCGGGCCCTCGCGCCGGAGCCGTTTTTGGCCGTCGCCGGCCCGGGGGGCCGTGTCCGCGCCCGCCCGCGGGGCCGCGACGGCATCGCCGTCGGCGACGCGCACGTGGACCTGAGCCACCTCACGCAGGTCGCCGACGAGGCCCAACTCCGCGCGCTGGCCGACATGCTGCCCCGCGCCGCGGCATACGCGGATGGCAGTCGGACGCTGCCGGAGGTGGTGGCCGAGGTCGAGCGCGATATCGACCGGCTGGGCCTGGAGGTCCTCTCGCCCTGGCCGGGCCAATGCCCCGGCGACTACGCGCGCCCCCGCGGCATGGAACTGGCGGCGGCCATCAATCGCGTGCCCGGGCTCCGGCTCCAGGGCGACCCCGAGGGGGCCCAGGAGGGCCTGCCCCACCGGCGCCGCCTCGTGCGTCGCGTCGAACCCGGGGCGCCGGTCCGCGGACGCGAGGATCGGGACCCGGCGGCTCCAAAAACGGGGGGGCCGTCGCGGCGCGCTCCCTCGACGGCGGCCAGGGACGGGGCGACCGGGGGGCTCGGCACGCGACGCCCGACGCTGGGGGAAACGCACGGACGGTCGCGCGTCGTACCGGGGCGGGCGTCCTACGGCGCCGCCCGGCGGCCTGGCGGGGCCGGGCGCCCAGGACGGCCGGACGACGCCCGTGGCCCCAGGCGCGAGGGCGGCTCGGCGGCCCGCACGCCCGGGGGGCGGCAGGGCCGCCCCGACGCCGGGCGGGGCGGTAGCCGGACGGGACGGGTCGGGCTGGACCGCGACAGCGACCGCTTGGCACCGCGCGCCGCTGCATCCGAAGCCCGACGCGGCCCCGGACGCACGGCACCGAAGTCCCCGGCCGTGGGGGCGGGGCGGGGCCCCCAGCCCTCGGCCCCCAAGGCCCCTGCGGCACGTCCGGCGCAGGGGCCGGACCGCTCGGCCCAAGGGGCCCCTGCGGCGGGGCGCGCCCCGGTACAGCCCCGCGCGACCGTGACACCGGGGCGCGCCCCCCGCTTCCGGCCGGTTCTCGGAACGCTGGCCGGTTTTTCCGGGGCCGACCGCGGGGCCGCGGGCAGGAGCGACCCCCGCGGCGGCGCCGGCACGGCGCGGCGGACGGGCCGGGATCGCCCCGGGCGCACCGGCCAGCCCGGCGGAGCGCCTCCGCCGGGGGAGGGAGACGGCTCCACCCGCCCGTAGGCCGCCGTCCGCTCCCCGGACGGCCCCGATCACCCGCCGGGGCGGCGCGGCCCCCGCGGGTCGGGCGGGGGCCGCGCCGCCTCGGCAGCTCCAGATGTCTCACCATTCCGTGGCAACGCGGCGCTGCACGGGCATATCTCGGCCGCACTCCCTCAATCTGTTGAATTGACGGAGAAATGCCCGAAACGTATAATCCCGACGTTGAAGACCCGGTTCCCGACGGCCTGCGCGCCCTTGTGAAGGCTCGCCCTCGACGGGTGCGCGCCTGGGGGCTCCGCCGCCCCGGAAGGGCGGGGGAGGCTTGCGCGCGTCCGGCGGGTCGTGCCCGCGCCCCTGCGGGCCGCGTTTGGAGGGCGAGTGGAGTGCGCAGGCGGCGCAGCGCTCTGATCCGGCTCATCGTCGTTGTCGCGCTCGTCCTGGGGGCGGCGACGTACTTTCTCAAGATCAACCCCCTCTACGACATGATCCACAAGGGCCTGGACCTCCAGGGCGGCTTCGAGGTCGTCTACCAGGCCGCGGGCACGCCCCAGCAACCGCTGACCGCGGCGGCGCTGACCCAGACCGTGCAGGTGTTGGGCCTCCGCGTCAACAAGCTCGGGGTCAGCGAGCCCGTGATCCAGGCCGAGCCGGCACTGAACCGCATCCTCGTCGAACTCGCGGGGATCAAGGACCCCAATCAGGCCCTGAAGACCCTGGGCACGCCGGCGGTGCTCGAATTCAAAGACAGCAAGGGCACCGTCATCGTCACCGGCGCCCACCTCAAGAGCGCGACTGCCGAGATCGACCAGACCCAGACCCCGCCCTACGTGGTGGCGGTCAGCTTCGACGCGGCGGGCAAGCAGGCCCTGGCCAAATGGACTACGGCGAACCAAGGGCAACCGATGTCCATTTATGTGGACGGCAAGCTCCTGGAGTCGCCGACGATCGACGTCGGCTGCTGCACGGCCGGAACGGCCGTCATCACCGGCTCCGCGACGTTCCAGCAGGCCCAGAACCTGGCGATCGAACTGAACTCCGGCGCCCTGCCGCTCAAGCTGACGATCCTCTCCAAGGACACGGTCAGCGCCACGCTCGGCAAGGACTCGGTGAAGGCCAGCATGACCGCCGCCGTCGTGGCCATGGCCCTCGTCGCCGCCTTCATGTTCCTGGTCTACCGGATCCCCGGCTTCTGGGCGGACCTCGCCCTGCTCGTGTACGCCCTCCTCCTGATGGGGGTGCTGGTGGGGATCAACGCCACGCTCACCCTCCCGGGCATCACCGGCATGATCCTGTCGATCGGTATGGCGGTGGACAGCAACGTCATCATCTACGAGCGGATCCGGGAGGAACTGCGTGCCGGGCGCGCGCTGCGGAGCGCGGTGGACGAAGGCTTCCGCCACGGGCTCCGCGCGATCCTCGACAGCAACGCCACCACGGTCATCGCCGCCGTCGTGCTCTACTACCTGGGCAGCGGGCTGATCCGGGGCTTCGCCGTGACGGTCGGTATCGGCGTCGTGATCAGCCTGCTGACCGCGGTGGTCTTCACACGCTACCTGCTGCGGTGGCTGGTGGAGGCCGGGAGCCGCCCGTCGTGGTGGTTCTTCGCCCCTCGGGCGGCGGTCGCCATGGCGGGATCGGCCCCGGCACCGGGGGCCTCCGCCGCGGCGCTCCACGGCTTTGGTGCCGGCGCCGGCGAACCCCCCGCGCGGCGGACAGGCGGCCGCACGCTGACCGACCTGCGGCGGCAATGGCAGCCGGACATCCCGGTGGCTGCCCCGTCCGCCGTCGCGCCGGCGCCCGCGCCGGCGGTGGGTGCGGACGGGCCGCAGAACCCGGCCCCGGCCGCACCCGCCGCGGACAGGCCGGGGCCGGAGCCGGAACCAAGCCTTACCGGCGCCACAGAGCCGGCGGCCGGAGCGCCGCAGGCCCCCGCGGGCCACCGCACGGGTCCCATGACCGGCAAGCGTCGGCGGCGCGGGGGGAAGGGCGGCCGATGAAGTACAACTTTCATTTCATGGCCCGGCGCCGATTGTTCATAGCGATCTCCGGGGTGCTCCTACTCATCACGATCGTCTCACTGGCCACGCGCGGCCTGAACTTCGGCATCGACTTCCGGGGCGGGGTGGTCATGGACATCACCACCCCGCAGCCGGTCGCCGTCTCCGCGGTGCGCACCGTCCTGACGGCGCAGGGCCAGACGCAGGCGGAGATCCAGGAACTCGACAACACCGGACGGAACTTTCAATTCCGCTTCCCGCCCATGACCAACACCGCGGAGACGGCCATCGAGGACGCCTTGGCCGCGAAGTTGGGCGGGGGTAAATCCGTCGTGCAGAGTGTGAGTCTCGTGTCCCCGACCATCGGTCGCCAACTCCGCAACCACGCCATCCTCGCGGTACTCCTGGCGACCGTGCTGATGACGGCCTACCTCGGCATCCGCTTCCAGATCGGCGAGGTCGGGGCGTACTCGGGCCTGAAGTTCGCCCTCGCCGCCGTCATCGCGCTCCTGCACGACATCACGCTGACCGTCGGGCTCTTCTCCGTGTTCCACCTCACGGTCAACAGTCCGTTCGTCGCCGCCGTCCTGACGGTCTACGGCTACTCGATGAACGACACCATCATCGTCTTCGACCGCATCCGCGAGCGCCTGCAGCAGCGGCGGCGCGAGCCGCTCACGGACCTCATCGACGTCAGCGTCAACCAGGTGCTGAACCGCACCGTCACGACCGTGGCGACCGTGCTGCTCGCCCTGCTCGCGGTGTACTCCCTCGGCGGGGCCTCCACCCGGGACCTCGCCCTGGCCCTGCTGGTCGGCGTCTCCTTCGGCACCTATTCCTCGGTCTTCATCGCCTCGCCGGTGTTCCTGTGGCTGGCGCGCCAGGACGGCGGGCGCCCTGGTGCGGGGCGCGCCGAAACCGCTCCGTCGCGCCGCCGCGATGCGGCCAAGCCGGTGGTCGCGACGCGGATTTAGACCGGCGCGGCGGCAGACCGGCGCGGCGGCAGAGCGATGCGGCGCACGGAGGCGGCGCGGGGTGGGGGTGCGGCCCGTGTCGGAAGAGGCCACTGCCCGCATGCGCGAGGCGGCGGGCGCCCGTGGGAAGCGCTTGGCGATCTGGTTCTGCTTGCTGGTGCTCCCGCTGGGGTTTGAGGCCAGCAATCTGATTGCCGGGCCGCACGCCTTCTACGGCGGGGACAAGAGCCGCTGGTTCGCCGGGCTGGACGTGCGCCTGGCCCTCACGGCCGCATCCCTGGCCGTGATCCTCTGGAGCCTGCGGCGCTCCGGTGAAAGCCTGCAGTCCATCGGCTGGCCGCGGCGGCTCCGGGCATGGGAGATCGCCTTGATCGTGCTGGTGCTGGCCGGCGCGACAGCGGCCGTGTTCTACCACCCGCCGACCATCTCCCCCCTGGCGTCCAAACTGACCGCGTCCACGCCCGTGACGCTGCTGGAACGGGGCTGGCTCCTGGTGCTGGCCGTCGCGGAGTCCCTCGTGCAGGAACTGGTCTGGCGGGGCGCGATGATCACGTGGTTGGAGCCGCGCCTCGGCACAGGCGGGGCGGCCCTGCTGTCGGTCGCGTCGTATGTCTTCTTCCATCCCACCTTCGGGCTGTCGTGGCAGGCCCTGCGCGTGGCCCTGCCCGTCGCGGCGCTCTACACGTTCCTCTTTCTCTGGCGGCGAAGCGTCGGGCCGTCGGCGCTTGTGCACTTCATCCTCACCGCCGGGCAACTCCTGTCGCCGATTTGAGCGCCCCCGGCCGCGGGGGCGCCATCGGCTTGTCTTGGCCGGGCCGCACCCGCTATACTGGCAAGGGTTTCATTGCGGCCACGTCTTATGAGCAGGTGCTAAAGGGTGCTGCGCGCCTGCGCGGGAGGGCTGCTGCATGCCGGAGCCGGCGGCCGTGCGTCAACGGCGGCGCCGAGACGCGCTCCGCGCCGCCCTGGACCACGATCCCCTGCTCACAGACGCGGCAATGGCGGGTCTGCTCGATGTGAGCGTCCAAACGGTGCGCTTGGACCGCTTGGCGCTCGGCATCCCGGAGGTTAGGGGCCGCGCGCGCGCGGTGGCGGAACGGAGCCTGCACGGCGGGTCCGAAAGCGCCGTCCGCGGGGAGGTGCTCGACCTGGAGCCGGGCGTATCGGCGGTGGCGTTGCTGCCGGGCGGCCCCGCAGCGCCCGCCGGGGCCCCGTGGGCGGGCGATCCCGCGCTCTTCGCCGACGCGGAGGCGCTCGCGCTGGCGGCGAGCGGGATCGCGCGGGCCGACGTGCGCCTCGTGAACGTCAAGTTCCGCCGGCCCGCCCGCGTCGAGGGTCGGCTGGTGGCCAAGGCGGAGGTGCTGCGTCAGCGGGCGGCGGCCGGCGGGGAGTGCCGCGTCGTGCTGGTGCAGATCCGCGCCGACGACCAGCCCGTGTTTCGTGCCAAGTTCGTCGTGGGCGCCGCGGTGGGTCCCTGAGCGGCGGGCGCCGCGGCGGACGTGCGGTTCAATCGCGTTCCTCTGGGCCCTCGGTCGACGGGGGGCCCGGGAAGGGGTCTGGACGATGCGCATCGCGGTGGACGCCATGGGCGGCGATCACCAGCCCTCGGCTCCGGTACGGGGCGCCCTGGAGGCGATTTCGGCGCGGCGGGACTTGGAGGTGCTGCTCGTCGGCGATCCCGAGGCGATCCGGCGCCAGGTCGACGCCGTCCCCGACGCGCCGGACCGGCGCTGGGCGGTCGTCGGCGCCTCCGAGGTCATCGGACCCGGGGAGGCGCCGACGACCGCCGTGCGGGAGAAGAAGAATTCGTCGATCGTGCTGGGACTCGACCTCTGCAAGCGCGGGCAGGCCGACGCGTTCGTCTCCGCCGGCAACACCGGGGCCCTCATGGCCGGTGCCTTTTTGACCTTCGGCCGCATCCCGGGCGTCCTGCGCCCCGCGATGCCGGTCGTGCTGCCCACGGTCGACGGACGCGGGCTCACCTTCCTCGACATCGGTGCCCACATGGACGCCGACGCCCGCAACCTTTACGACTATGCCATCATGGGGAGCCTGTTCGCAGAGCGGGCGCGCGGCATCGCGCGGCCGCGCGTCGCCCTGCTGAACGTCGGCACCGAGGAGCGCAAGGGCACGGCGGTGAGTCGGGAGGCGTTCGCGCTCCTGCAGGCCGGGCCGCTGCATTTCGTCGGCAACATCGAAGGCCGCGACCTCTTCGCCGATCTGGCGGATGTGGTCGTGACCGACGGGTTCGTCGGCAACGTGGTGATCAAGGCGCTGGAGGGCTTCGGCATCGGCATTTCCCAGGTGATGGGCCGCGAGTTGCGGCATTCGGGATTCTTCACCCTGCTGGGCGCGGCGCTCGCCGCCCGCACTCTGCGCCGCCTCCGCAAGCGGATGGACTATTCCGAGTATGGGGGAGTGCCCTTCCTCGGCGTCGGCGGCGTATGCCTCAAGTGTCACGGCAGTTCCGGCCAGCGCGCGATGAAGAACGGCGTTCTCGCCGCGGCGCAGGTGGTGGAGACCGGCCTGGTACCGTCTATCGCCGAGAGTCTCGGAGAAGGGGCGAGGCCCGGTGTCTGAACAGCCAATGGTCCCTGGCGCGGCGCCCGGCATGGCGGCGGGCCCCGCCGCCCCCACCCCGGACGCCGGCGCCGGCCCGCGGGCGGCTACGGAACGGCCCGCCTCCCCGCGGCCGGGTTTCGGCGCACGCTCGGGCGGTGGGGCCGGGGTCGCTGCGGCCGGTATACTCGGGGTGGGGCATCACCTGCCGCTACGGGTGGTGACCAACGACGAGATCACCCGCACCCTGGATACGAGCGACGAGTGGATCCGGACGCGCACGGGCATTCGGGAGCGCCGGATGGCCGCTCCCGACGAGGCCACCAGCGATCTGGCCCTCCCGGCGGCACGGCAGGCGCTGGAGCGTGCGGGGGTGGCCGCGGCCGATCTGGACCTGATCCTCGTGGGCACGGTGACGCCGGACCACGCCTTCCCGTCGACGGCGTGCGTGCTCCAGGAGCGCCTCGGCGCCAAACGTGCGGCGGCCATGGACATCTCCGCCGCCTGCACCGGCTTCCTCTACGGCCTTTCCACCGCGGAGGCCCTGATCCGGGCCGGCAGCGTACGCTATGCGCTGGTGGTGGGTGCGGAGGTCCTGAGCAAAATCCTCAACTGGCAGGACCGGAGCACGGCCATCCTCCTGGGGGACGGCGCCGGTGCGGCGGTGATCGGCCCGGCGCCGGCGGGTTTCGGGGTCCTCTCGACGTATCTGGGGGCCGACGGTGCGGGCGGACCCCTGGTCTGCATGCCGGCCGGTGGCAGCCGCCTGCCCACCACGCCCGAGACCCTCGGCGCGGGTCTGAACACCTTTCAGCAGAACGGGCGGGAAGTGTACCGCTTCGCCACGCAGATCATGGGCGACGCCGCGGAGGAGGCCCTGATCCGGGCGCGCCTCGGCCCCGGGGACGTGTCGCTCCTGGTGCCCCATCAGGCGAACTACCGCATCATCGAGGCCGCAGCCCGGCGCTTCGGCTTCCCGATGGAGCGCGTCTGGGTGAACATCGACCGCTACGGCAACACGTCTTCGGCGTCCATCCCCATCGGGATGTCGGAGGCGGTGGCCTGCGGCCGGTTGCGCCGGGGGGATGTCGTGCTGGCCGTAGCCTTCGGCGGCGGCCTCACCTGGGGCTCGGCCGTCCTGCGCTGGGTGTGACGCGCGGCCGCATGCGGTCGGGCCGGGAGGGAGTTGGGCGGGTGCCGGTCGCGTTTGTGTTTCCGGGGCAGGGGGCCCAATTCGTGGGCATGGGCCGGGGGTTGTACGAGCAGAGCCGGACCGCCCGCGCGGCGATCGATACTGCGGCCGAGGCCTGCGGCCTCGATTTGCCGGGCCTCTGCTTCGAGGGCCCCGCGGAACGCCTGGGCGAGACGGAGGTGACGCAGCCGGCGATCCTGGCCGTCTCGGCCGCGGTCCTGGCCGTGCTCGCCGAGCGGGGCGTGGTCCCCGCCGCCGCGGCGGGGTTGTCGCTCGGTGAGTACACTGCCCTACTGGCGGCTGGGGCGGCCGACCTACCGTCCATGGCGCGCCTGGTGCGCCTCCGCGGGCGCTTCATGCAGGAGGCCGTACCCCAGGGCACGGGCGGCATGGCGGCCGTACTGGGGCTGGATCCAGAGGCGGCCGGGCGCCTCTGCGCCGCGGCGGTGGAGGGGATCGACGGAGAGCCGCCCCCCGGCGGCTGGGTGCTGGCACCGGCGAACCTGAACTGCCCGGGCCAGATCGTGATCTCCGGCCACCTGCCCGCCGTGCGTCGGGCCGTGGCCCTGGGCCGGGACTTCGGCGCGCGCCGCCTGACCCTGCTGCCGGTGAGCGCGCCGTTCCACTGCGCCCTGATGCGTCCCGCGGCCGAACGGCTCCGGCCGGAACTGGAGGCGCTGCCCCTTCGGCCGGCGCGCCTGCCGGTCGTCGCCAACGTCCACGCGCGCGTCGTGGCCGACCCGGCAGGGGTGCGGCAGGCACTCCTCGCACAGGTGGACAACCCCGTCCTGTGGGAGGACTGCGTGCGGCGCCTCTTCACCCTCGGGTGCGACACCTTCGTGGAGGTCGGTCCCGGCCGGAGCATGAGCGCCATGATCGCCCGGATCCTGCCGGAGGCGCGCACATTCGCCGTCGGGGATTCCGAGACGCTGCATACCTGCGTGCAGGAACTCGGGGTGGGCTAGCGGTACCGTTCCCGGCCGGGGAAGGGACCCGGGTCCCTCCGCCTGGGACATCTCAACCGGGCGGGAGCCGGATGCTGTCGGCTGCGCGGCGCGCAGCGGGGGGGGCCGAGGGCGGTGCTGGAGGATGCGGTGGCGGTGGTGACCGGGGGCTCCCGGGGCATCGGGCGGGCGGTGTGCTTGGCGCTCGCATCGGTCGGCGCCCGCGTCGTCGTCGGTTACCACAACCGGGCGGAGGCTGCGGAGGAGGTGGTGTCGGCCATTGCCGCCCGCGGAGGGACGGCGGTGGCCAGGGGTGGGGATGTGTCGGTGCGTGCCGAGGCCGACGCCCTGATCGGCGCCGCGCAGGAGCGGTTCGGTCGGGTGGATGTCCTGGTGAACAATGCGGGGCTCACCCGTGACGGCCTGCTCTTGCGGATGCGCGACGAGGACTGGCACGAGGTCATGCGGGCCGACCTGGACGGGGCGTTCTTCTGCCTGCGGGCCGCCGCCAAGGTGATGCTCAAGCAGCGGTCGGGCCGCATCATCAACGTGGCTTCGGTCGCCGGCCTGGTCGGCAACCCGGGCCAGGCGAACTACAGTGCGGCGAAGGCGGGCCTGATCGGGTTGACGCGCACTGCGGCGGCGGAACTCGCACCGCGGCAGATCACGGTCAACGCCGTCGCACCCGGATGGATCGAGACGGACATGACGGGCTCGCTCCCGGAGGCGGTGCGGCAGGCCGCTCTGGGGCGCGTGCCCCTCGGCCGCATGGGACGGCCGGAAGAAGTGGCGCATGCCGTCCTCTTCCTGGCGTCGCCTGGGGCGGCGTACATCACGGGAACGGTAGTGGTGGTGGACGGGGGGCTCATGAGGTCCTGACATGTCCCGGAGGGCGGCCGCGCGCCGGAGTGGCGGATTCCGGCCTCCCGCGGGGGTGTGCAGGGGACCTCGGACGCGGGGCTTCGAGGATAAAGGAGGCGAGTGCCTTGGCCCAGGACGTATTCGAAAAGGTGAAGAAGATCATCGTCGAACAGCTCAGTGCGGAGGAGTCCGAGGTGACGTCCGAGGCATCGTTCATCGAGGACCTCGGCGCGGACTCCCTCGACATCGTCGAACTCATCATGGCGCTGGAAGAGGAGTTCGGGGTGGAGATCCCCGACGAGGACGCCGAGAAGATTTCGACGGTGGGCGATGCCGTCAAATACATCCAGGAGCACGCCCAGTAGGAGGGGTGGCGGCCGCGCCCGGGGCCGGGTTCCCGGGCTGCTGCCGGCGCCTGGGAGGCGGCACGGCGCGGCGCGACCGCTCCCCGGCTGTCGCCTGGGCCCAGTGGCGGTGGTCGGTGCGGTCCCGGCGGGCGGGCGCGCCGTCCGGCCGCTTCGGCCGACGGCTCAAAGGGAGGGAGCCCGCAGGTGGCGCGTAGGGTGGTCATCACCGGGATCGGCGCGGTCACGCCGCTCGGGCTGCATGTGGACGAGCTTTGGCAGGGGATCCTCGCCGGAAGGTCCGGCATAGGGTCCATCACCCGCTTTGACGCCTCCGCCTATCCGTGCCGCATCGCGGCGGAGGTGAAGGATTTCTCCCCGGATCCATGGCTACCGCGCAAGGAGTCTCGGCGCATGGACCGCTTCGCCCAGTTTTCGGTGGCGTGCGCCCTCATGGCGGGCGAGGATGCCGGGGTGGTCTGGTCCGACATGGACCTCGACCGGGTCGGCGTCGTCATGGGGACGGGTATCGGCGGCATGGAGACCCTGATCGAGCAGTCCGGCATTCTGGCCGAACGCGGCCCGGACCGCGTCAGCCCGTTCTTCGTGCCCATGATGATCGCCAACATGGCTTCGGCGCAGGTGTCCATCGTCACCGGAGCCCGCGGGCCGAATATCACGACGGTGACGGCCTGCTCCTCCTCGGCCAACGCCGTCGGAGACGCGTTCCGCACCATTCAGCGCGGCGACGCGGACATGATGATCACCGGCGGATCCGAATCGGCCCTGCTGCCCCTGGCGATCGCCGGCTTCTGTGCCATGCGGGCGATGTCCACCCGCAACGACGAGCCTGCGCGCGCCTGCCGGCCGTTCGATGCCGGACGCGACGGCTTCGTCCTGGGCGAGGGCGGCGGGGCGCTCATCCTCGAGGAACTCGAGTCGGCCCGGCGCCGCGGCGCCCGCATCCGAGCCGAACTGGTGGGCTATGGGCTGTCCGCGGACGCGTACGATGTGGTGCGCCCGGCCCCCGGCGGGGTCGGCCAGATCCTGGCCATGCGGCGGGCGATGGCCGACGCGAGCCTCGGTCCGGAGGACATCGGCTACATCAACGCCCACGCCACCTCGACCCCGGTCGGGGACCGCGAAGAGATCCACGCCATTCGGGCCGTGTTCGGCGACCACGCGCGGAGGATGCCCGTCAGTTCGACCAAGTCGATGACCGGCCACCTCCTGGGCGCGGCGGGCGCGGTCGAACTCATCATCTGCGTCCGCGCGCTGGAGTCGGGCGTGCTCCCGCCGACCATTAACTATGAGCAGCCCGATCCCGAGTGCGATGTGGACTGCGTGCCCAACGCCGCCCGCCCCGTGGCGGTGGATGTGGCCCTATCCAACTCCTTCGGCTTCGGCGGGCACAACGTCAGCCTCATCGCGCGCCGGTGGGAAGGCTGAGGGTGGCACGCCCCGTCACGCCCCCGCATTCGCGGCCGGGGCGCGGTCGCCGGGTGGGCCAGGCGCGCCCGTCGGATGCCGGCGCGCCCGCGGCGGGACGCCGCTCCCCGGCGCATAGCGACAGGCATCAGACCAGGGATGGAGGTGTATGCGATGGCAGATCCAGCGGATGGTCCGCCGCCTTCCGGCCGAGGCCGTGCCGGGTCGCGGCGGGCGACCCGGGCGGCCTCGCCTGAGGCGGGCGCACCACGCGATCCCTCGAAGGTGGCGGATGCCCCCGGCACGCCCGCACCCGGCGACGCGCCGGCTGCCCGGCGGCAGCCGAACGCCGAAAGGCGCGGCCGACGGGCTTCGCCTACCGCACAACCGACCGCGCCGGCACCGCAGGCGCCGGAACCGGTGGACGCCCCCGACAGCGCCCCTGCCGGCTCGGCAGCCGGGGAAACCCCGGCCGGTGGGGCGTCGGCCGCCCGCCGGCGGCCCCGCAACAACCGGAGGGCTGCGGATGGACCGGCGGCCGCGCCGCGGGCAGGGGCGGCATTGGATGCCGGGACTGGGACTGCGCCCGCTCCGACCCCTGTCGCGGGACAGCGTCCCCGGCGCACTGCGCGCGGGGGGGCGGACGCGGCAGTCGGGACGCCCTCGGTACCGGCGGGCCCGGGCGCCGCAGCCACCCCACCCGCAGGGAGCGCCGTTCCGTCCGATCCGGCGCCCGCGGCGCCCCCGGATCGACCCGCCCCGGGCCGGGGGCGCCGCACGCCGCGCGCGGGCGCTCCCGGCCCGGGGGAGAGGGCGGCTGCGGCCCGCCCCGCCCCGGCCGCGGATGCCCGGAGCGAACCGCGAACCGCTGTGCCCGGCGGCGTGGAGTCCACGTCTGCCACCGGTACCGGCCGTCGGCGGCCGCGGCAGGCGGCTGGCGGTCAGGCCTCGGACCAGGCGGCCGCGCCCCACTCCGCGGCACCCCAGCCCACAGCGCCCCCGGCTGCGGATGGACCAGGGGCGCCCGTCCCCACCGCCCGTGTGCGGTCTAGGCGTTCGGGCCGCGGCACCCCGGGTGGGGCGTCCTCGGAGCCGGTGGTCCAGACGCCCCCCACGGCACCCCCGCCCGAGGCGGCCCAGGCGCCCTCGACGGGAGACAGCGGCGGGGCGAATCCCGGCGTCCCCGGCCGCGGCGCCGCCCCCGCCCCGCCCGCCCGCACACGCCCACGCCGTTCAGGCCGCGGCGGCGCGGCCACGCCTGCTGCGCTCCCGCCGGCCGCGCCGACGCCCACCCCGCCGGCCGCTGCGGAAGCCGCGCCCGCGGCGCTCTCCCCGGCCTCGGCGGCGGACCGCGACCGGGCGGCGCCCACCGGTCCCGACGGCGCGTCGAGCAAAGCCCCCGCCCCCAACCGCACATGGCGGTCACGGCGCCGAGGCGGCGCAGCCCAGCCGCCCGCCGCACCGCCGGGCGCCGAAGGGCCCGACGCGATCGCCCCGCTGAGTGTCGAGCCGGCCGCGACGCCCTCCATCCCCCCGGCGGCGGCCGAGGATGAGGAGGAGGCGCCAAGCAGCGGGCGGCGCCGTCGGGGCCGCCGGGGTGGCCGCCGGCACCGTCGGCGCCGGGCGGCGGCTTCCGGGGCGGAGCCCCGGAAGCCGGAGGAACCGGTGGGGACCCCACCGTCGGCGCCGTCCCCGGCTGTCTCGCTGCCATCCCCGGTCGTCTCGGCGCTCCCGCCGTCCCCGGCGGTCCCGGCCGGGACGACTGCCCCTCTGCCGCGTCCGGCGCGAACGGGACGGCGGCGGCACGTCGGGACGGTCCCGCCGGAGACGGCCCAGATGCAGGGCGTGGCCAAGAACGTCGCCGACTTCGCGGCCGAGTTCGGCATCGCCGTCGGCGAGGAGCGCTGGTTCCGTCAGGCCCTCTACCACGCTTCCTACGTCAACGAGCGCGGGAGCGTCGGCATCTCGTCCAACGAGCGACTGGAATTCCTGGGGGACGCCGTCCTGGACCTGGCCGTGGGCCAGTACCTCTTCGAGCGCTACCCCGACATGTCCGAAGGCGACCTCTCCCGCCTCCGCGCGGCCGTCGTCCGGGCCTCCACCCTGGCCGCCCGGGCCAAGGCGATGGGGCTGGGGCGGTTCGCGCTGCTGGGCAAGGGGGAGGAGCGCAGCGGCGGCCGGCGGCGGCCGAACTTCCTGGCCGACCTGTTCGAGGCCGTCGTCGGGGCGATCTTCCTCGACCAGGGGATCGGCGCGGCGACCGACTTCGTCCTCACGGCGCTCCGGCCCGATCTGGAGGCGGCGGCGGAGGGCTACGAGCACGCCAACTACAAGGCACGGCTGCAGGACGCGGTCCAGAAGGACGGGCAGTTGCCCATCAGTTACATGGTGGTGTCGGCCGCCGGGCCCGAACACGCCCGCGTCTGGCAGTGCGCGGTGCGGATCGGCGGCCGCCATTGCGGCCTCGGCCAAGGTAGGACGAAGCGGGCGGCGGAGCAGGAGGCGGCGCGAGACGCGCTCCTGCGCGGCTGGAACCACGCCCAGGAATGAGGCGGGCCGGCACGGCGCGGGGGCCGTGCCGGCCGCCGGGGAGGGGGAAGGCGCCGGGTGCTGCTGCGCCGTCTGGAACTCCTGGGTTTCAAGTCCTTTGCGGACAAGACGACGGTGGAATTCGGCGCCGGCATCTCTGCCATCGTCGGGCCCAACGGCAGCGGCAAGAGCAACATCACCGACGCGGTCCGCTGGGTGCTCGGGGAAGGCTCGGCGCGCACCCTGCGCGGCCATCGCATGGAGGATGTCATCTTCGGGGGGTCGCCGCGGCGGCGACCGGTGCCGCTGGCCGAGGTGACCCTGACGCTCGACAACGCGGACGCGACGCTGCCACTCCCGCACGCCGAGGTGAGCGTCACCCGCAGGGTGGACCGCTCCGGCGTCGGCGAGTACTTCATCAATCGGGAGGCGTGCCGCCTCCGCGACGTTCAGGATCTGTTCGCCGGCACCGGGCTTGGTCGCAACGCCTATGCCATCGTCGGCCAGGGGCAGGTGGACGAGGTGCTGCGCGCTCCCCCGTTGGAACGCCGCGCCCTGGTCGAGGAGGCCGCGGGCGTGACGCGCTATCGCCAGCGCCTGTACGACGGTAACCGCCGCCTGGCGGCCGCCGCGGTGTGCGAGGAGCGCATCTCCGACCTGGTGGCCGAGAGGCAGCGGGCCCTGGGCGCCCTCTCCCGCCAAGCCGAGCGGGCGGAGCGGCACCAACGCCTGTCTTCGGAACTGCGGGCGCTGGATCTGCAGATCTGGGCCCGGGACTGGGCGGCCCTGACCCGGGACCACGCCGCCGCTGCGGCGGAGGTGGAGGCCGCCTCCACAGCCTACGACGCCCTTTCGGACCAGTTGGCCGGGGTCGCCGGACAGCAGCGGGACCTGGGGACCGCCCTGGGAGGCGCGCGCGCGGAACAGGATGCCGCCGCCGCCGCGTCTCTGGCCGCGGAACGCGCGGTCGACAGGGCTCGGCAGGCGGGCTCCCTCGCGGCCGGCCTGGCCGCCGCCGCCGAGGCGGAGGCGCAGCGCGCGGAGAGACGGTGCAATGACCTGCTGGCGGCTCGGGAGCGGGACGAAGCGGAGGGGCGGGCGGCGGCGTCTGCGGCCGTGGCCGCGCAGGAGCAACTCGCCGCCTGCCGCGGGCGCGCCGAGGCCGCGGACGCGGCCCTGGCGGGCACCGTGCAGGAGAGGCGGGCCGCGGCGGCCGCGGTCGGGCGGGTACAGCGCGATCTCGCCGCCTGCCGGCAGGAACTGGCGGCGGCCTCCGGGGGCGACGCCGTGGCGCTGGAGGCCGCGCGCGCCGCCCTCCGGGCCGCGGAGGAGCGGGTGGCGGTGGCGGCCGCCGCCGCGGTAGAGGCCTCCGCGGCCGCCGCCGAATGCCGGGGCCGCGTGCGGGCGGCGGAGACGGACGCGGCGGCGGCCCGCCGGCGCGTCACGGAGGTGCGCGCGCACCGGGATGCGCTCGCGGCCTTCGTCGGCGGACTGCGGGGCCGCATCCGCGTCCTGGCGCAGGTCGCGGCATCAGGCGCCGGCTACGCCCAGGGACCCCGCACGGCACTGGCCGGCAAGGCGCGCGGTCTGCCGGCCTTCACCGGGGTGATCGGCGCCCTGGGGGAACTGATGGAGGTGCCGTCCCGACTCTCCGCGGCCATTGCGGCCGCGCTCGGCGGTGCCGTCCAGGACATCGTCACCGAATCGGCGGACGCGGCGCAACGCGCCATCGAGGGGCTGAAGGCGGCACAGGGCGGCAGGGCGACCTTTCTGCCGCTGGGTGCCCTCTCCGTGAGCCCCGTCGCCGCCGAGTTGCGGGGCCTGGCGGCGCGGCCGGGCGCGCTGGGATGGGCGGCCGACCTGGTCTCTTGCACCGAGCGCGTGCGTCCCGCCGTGCTGCACACACTGGGGCGCGTGTTGGTAGCCGAGGACCTGACGGCGGCCCGCCGCCTGGGACAGCAGTCGGGTTACCGGGTCCGTTGCGTGACGCTGGAGGGCGACGTGGTCCATCCAGGTGGGGCCATGAGCGGCGGTGTCATCCGCGGCGAGCGCGCCGGCGGGCTCCTGGGGCGCGATCAGGAGCAGCGGCATCTGCAGGATCGGGTCGGCATGCTCGCCGCCGACCAGGAGAGGCTGGACGCCGCGCTGGCGGCCCTGCTCGGTTCCCAGGAGCGGCTCGACCAATCGCTGTCCGAAGCCCGTCGGGCGGCGGCGGGCGCGGACGCCCGGGCGCAGGGCGCCCTCCAGCAGGAGCGGGCGGGAAAATCCGACCGGGAGCGGTCCGCCCAGCAGGCGGCGGCCCTGGCCGAACGGCTCGGGGCGCGGGCGCAGACCGACCCCGTCGAACTCGGGCGCCGGGAGCGCGCCCTGGCCGCGGAGGGCGACGAGGCGAGCCTCCGGCTCGCCGCCGCCGAGGTGGAGGAGACCCGCTGCCGCGAGGCGGCGACGGCCGCGCGCATCGCCATGGCGACGGCGGAGGCCCAGGCGGCATCGGCGCGCGTCGATGCGGCCCGGCACCAGCGCGAGTCGGAGGAGACGGGGGCGCGTCTGCGGGAAGCCGAGGCCGACCGCGGGCGGGCACTGGCGACCCTGGACCAGCAGCGGCGCGCGGGTGCGGACGCGCTCGGGCAGGCAGCGGCGGCGGCCGAGGGGCTGACGGCGGCCGCCGCGCGGCTGTACGCGGCGCGGGAGGCGGTGGTGGGCCTGCAGCAGCAGGCGGCGCGCGCCGCCGCCCGTCGTGAGGCGGCCGAACGCGACCGGGAACGTCTGGCGGCCGACCTTCGGCGGGCCGAGGCCGCCCTGGCGAAGTCGGATACGGCCCGGGCCGCCCTGGCCGCGCGTTTGGAGACCGCGTACGGCCTGACCACCGACGACCTGCGGCAGGCGGCGCCCTCCGAGCGGCCCGCCGCCGACCGGGAGCGCGCCGCGGCCCTGCGCCGGGAACTCGGCGAACTGGGCGGGGTCCGCCCGGAGGCGGTGACCGAGTATCGCGAGGAAGCCGAGGCCCTGGCTACCTTTTCCGGGGACGCCGAGGACGTGCGGCAGGCGGCACTCGACCTGATCGCCTGGGGACGGGAGATGGAGGGTGCGCTCGGCGAGCGGTACGAGGAGACGTTGGCCGCGGTGCGGCGCCACTTCGCCGCGATCTACGCCCGCCTCTCCGGCGGTGGCGCGGCGGATCTGATCCCCGTCGCGCCGCCGGCGCCGGAGGGGGCGGCGGCCGGCGAGTCGGCCACGGAGGCGCGGCCCGACGCAGCCGCCCAGGGGCGGCCGGCCACCGGCGGACTCGAGATCGTGGCCCAGCCCACCGGGAAGCAGTTGGCCCACCTGGGCCTGCTCTCGGGGGGGGAGCGCACCCTGGTCGCCATCGCCCTGGTGCTGGCCTTCCTGCAGGTCCGGCCGACGGCGTTCTGCATCCTGGACGAGATCGAGGCGGCGCTGGACGACGCGAACGTCGGCCGGTGCGCGGCCTACCTCACGGAGGTCGCCCGGGGCACACAGTTCATCGTGGTCACCCATCAGAAGGGGACCATGGAGGCGGCGGACCGCCTCGTGGGTGTGACGATGGGGGAGGCCGGGGTGTCGAGCCTGCTGTCGGTGCGGCTGGCCGGCTGACACCGCGGCCGGGGATCCCGGCGCGGGCAGGTGACCGGCGGCCGCCTGCGGCCCGCATCCGTCCGCCGCCGAATCCAAGATCGAAAGGGGAGAAAACCTGGCCGGGCGGACGGTGGGGCCGGTTCGGTCCGCACCCCCGGGGCCGGGTCGAGATGGGACAGGAGCCGGGACCCGGTCTGTTCGGCCGGCTGCGCGCGGGGCTCGGTCGCGCGCGTGACGGCCTGTTCTCCAGCATTCAGGCCGTCGTCGGCGGACGGCGGACACTCGATGCCGCGACGATCGAGGAACTCGAGGGTGTCCTCCTCGGCGCCGATGTCGGCGCGGCGGAGACGGAGCGCCTGATCGGCGCGCTGCGGGAGGCCGCGGAGCGCGAACGCCTCGCGCCGGGGGATGTCGCCGCGCGGCTTTGCGCACTGGTGGCGACCGACCTGCGCGACGCCGTGCGGCCGTTGCAACGGGCGTCGCCCGCCCCGACCGTCGTGCTGATGGTGGGCGTCAACGGAAACGGCAAGACGACCACTACGGCCAAGTTGGCGCACGCGCTGCGCGCGGAGGGCCGCACGACGCTGCTGGCGGCGGCGGACACCTTCCGGGCGGCGGCGGCCGAGCAACTCGGGGTGTGGGCGGGGCGCGTCGGGGTCGACATGGTGCGCCACGCGGCCGGGGGCGATCCCTCCGCCGTCATCTTCGACGCCGTCACCGCCGCGCAGGCGCGGGGGCTCGACACCGTCATCTGCGACACCGCCGGGCGGCTGCACAACAAGGCCAACCTGATGGCCGAACTGCAGAAGATGGTGCGCGTCGCGGGCAGGGCTTGCCCGGGCGCGCCGCACGAGGTGCTCCTGGTCCTGGACGCATCCACGGGCCAGAACGGCCTGGTCCAGGCGCGCGTATTCACCGAGGCCGTGGCGGTGACGGGGCTCGTCCTCACCAAACTCGACCTCACGGCCCGCGGCGGCATCGTGCTGGCCGTGCACCGCGAGTTGGGTCTGCCCATTCTCTACGTGGGCGTGGGCGAGGGGTTGGGCGATCTGCGCCCGTTCGACGCTGACGCCTTCGCCGCCGCGGTGCTGGGCGTCGACGGCGCCTGAGGGTGAGGGCCCCCCGGCCGGGCCAGGCCCGCCGGCCGCCTCACAGACCGGGCGTGCGCGGAGCCGCCCCCCCGGCGAGGTCCGCGGGCGGCGTCTGGCCCTGGGGGTCGAAGACGTCCAGCATCAGGCGGTCGAGTCGCCGCGACAGCGACAGGATGCGCGGATCGGTGAGACGGGTGCCGCTCTCGATCAGGTCGTTGGCGGCGTTGCGCAGGGCGAGCACCTCCCGGCACCAGCGGCGCGGCGGCAGTCCACCGTACACCGAAACCCTCCTCCGCCCCGCCCCAGGCGCAGGGCGCCCGGGTGTGGGGAACCCGCATGTCTGGATATTCGTCGTCCCGCCGCCCATGTTGAAGGGGAGGCGCGGGCGGGGCCGTGCGCGCCATGCGCCCGGCCGCCGCGGTGTTGACAACCGCGCGCGGCGAAGGCTACGCTGTCGGGGCCGCGTCAAGGATTTGTCCTTCACAGAGGGCGGGCGATGGCGGTGCCGGTGGGGGCAGAGGAGCGGATCGCCGGCCGGGACCGGGTGGCGGCCCTGCGGGAACTGTACGGGTCCCTGCTCACCGAGCGCCAGCGCGAGATGCTCTCGTGGTATTACGAATACGACCTCTCGCTCGCGGAGATCGCGGAGCAGGCCGGTGTCAGCCGCCAGGCGGTACACGACCTCCTCCGGCGGGGGGTCGCGGTGCTGGAGGGGTACGAGCGGCGCCTGCGGCTCGTCGAGCGGGCCGCGGCGCGCCGGCGGACGACCCTGGCCCTGATAGGCGAGATCGAGACCGCTCAACGGGCCGACGGCGAGGAACGGGCCGCCGCCCTGTGCAGCGCGGCGCGGTTGGCCGGGCGGATCCTGGACGACTGAACGACCGGGCCGGGGGTGGATCACCTGTTCGAGAGTCTCACGCAGCGGCTGGAGTCGGTGTGGCAGCGCCTGCGGGGCAAGGGGCGCCTCACGGCGGAGGACGTCGACCAAGCCCTGCGGGAGGTGCGCATCGCCCTCCTGGAGGCCGACGTGCACTTCAAGGTCGTTCGGGACTTCGTCGAGCGGGTGAAGCAGCGGGCGGTGGGCGACGAGGTCATGACGAGCCTGACGCCCGCCCAGCAGGTCGTCAAGATCGTCCATGAGGAACTCCAGGCCCTGATGGGCGCCACGGGCGCCCGGCTGCAGATGGCCCCGCATCCGCCGACCGTGGTCCTCCTCTGTGGCCTGCAGGGTGCCGGCAAGACCACCTTCGCGGCCAAGTTGGCGGGTTGGTTGCAGCGCCAGGGGCGCCGGCCCCTGCTGTGCGCGGCCGACCTGCAGCGCCCCGCGGCCGCCCTGCAACTGGAGGTCAACGGCCGGTCGGTGGGCGTGCCGGTGGTGGTACCCGCGGCCGGCCAGCGGCCGGAGGACGTGGCGGAGCAGGCCGTCCAGCGGGCCCGCACCCTCCCGGCGGACGTCGTCATCGTCGACACGGCGGGGCGCTCCCAGGCCGACGCCGAACTCATGGCGGAACTCCGCGCCGTGCGCGACCGCATCCACCCCCACGAGGTGCTGCTGGTCCTCGACTCGATGGCGGGCCAGGACGCCATGGGGGTCGCCCGGGGCTTCGCCGAGGGTGTCGGTGTCGACGGGGTGGTCCTGACCCGCCTGGACAGCGACGCCCGCGGCGGCGCCGCCCTCTCGGTGCGCGCCGTCATCGACCGGCCGATCAAGTTCGTCGGTACCGGGGAGCGCATGGACGCCATCGAGCCCTTCCACCCCGAACGGATGGCGTCGCGCATCCTCGGCATGGGCGACGTCCTGAGCCTGATCGAGCGCGCTGAGGCCGCCATCGACCGAGAGAAGGCCGCCGCCATCCAGGAACGGGCCGGCAAGCACGGCCTGACGCTGGACGACTTCCTGGAGCAGATGCAGGCGGTCCGGCGCATGGGCCCCCTCGACCAATTGCTCTCCATGATTCCGGGCCTCGGCGGCAAGGCGCTCCGCGGTGCCGGGGGCGCCCTGCCGCAGCCCGACGAGCGCGACCTCGCCCACATCGAGGCCATCATCCGCTCCATGACCCCGGAGGAGCGCCGCCGGCCGGAGATCATCAAGGACAGCCGGCGCCGGCGCATCGCCCGCGGTTCCGGCACCGCCGTCCAGGACGTCAACCGCCTGCTGCGGCAGTTCGAGGAGATCCGCAAACTGATGCGTGGCATGGCGCAGGGGCGGATGCCGGCGGGCATGGCGGGCATGGCGGGCATGCCTGGCCTACCGGCCCCGATGCGGCGCAGCCCGCAGCAGCGCCAGGGGCGCCGCAAGCGCCGCTGATGCCGCCCGCAGGCGGCGCCGCGACCTCGGCGGTGGAGGGGGTGGGACGACCCGAAGCGATTTCCGGGTGTGCAGGAACCGATCCGCAGGGGTGCCCGGCCCGGCGATGGCTGGGTTGGGGTACGGTGAGCGTCGGAACCCTCGGATGGAGGTCTGGCCGAGAGAATGGTTAAGATCCGCCTGCGCCGTCAAGGCGCCACCAAGCGCCCGTTCTACCGGTTGATCGTTGCCGATTCCCAGTCCCCGCGCGACGGAAGGTTCATTGAAGAGATCGGCTACTACAACCCGACGGTCAATCCGGCCGTGTTGCACGTGGAGGAAGAGGCGGCCCTGCGCTGGCTGCAGCGCGGCGCCCAGCCGTCGGAGACGGCCCGGGCCCTGCTGTCCAAGGCCGGGGTGCTGCAGCGGCTGCGGGCGGCCCAGTCCGGTGCCGCCGCGTCGGGGGCGCAGGGCTAGGCCGGATGCCGGCGTCCGGGAGCGCCGCCGGTCGGCGGGGGCGCTTGCCGCCGCTCCGGCCCGCGGCCACGTATCCCACCGGGCGGCGGCTGCCCCCGCGGCACAGGCCGCCGCGCCGTTTCCGGGGGACCTGCGGGGCTTCCAGCGTCCGTGAGCGGCCCGCGCCGGGGCACGTGGAGGGCCGGCCGCCGGGGGGGTGACACGGTGCGTGAACTCGTCGAGTTCCTCTGCCGGAGCGTCGTCGACCAACCCGACCAGGTCCGTGTGACCGAGGTGGAGGGGGAGACGGCGGTGATCGTCGAGATCCACGTCGCCCCGACGGACACCGGGCGGGTCATCGGGCGGCAGGGGCGGATCATCGCCGCCATCCGCACCCTGGCTCGGGCGGCGGCGACCCGGCAGGGCAAGCGCGTGGTCGTAGGGGTGGTCGAGTGATCTGGGGGCGTTCGGGGTGACCGGCGGCGATCTGATCATCATTGGGCAGTTGGGGGCACCGCACGGGCTGCGCGGCGAATTGCGCCTCTTCCCGGACACCGACTTCCCCGAACGGCTGGTCCGTGGCCGCCGGGTGGCGCTCTGTCCGCCGACGGGTGATCCGGTGTGGACGCAGATCGGGCGAGTGAAACCCCTGGGGGGGCGCGCTCTCCTGGTCGCCCTGGACGCGGTGCGTTCCCGGGAGGTGGCGGAGCCGTACGTCGGCGGCACCCTCTGTGTCGATGCGGCGGACCTGCCCCCGCTCCCGGAGGGACACTACTACCACCATCAGCTCATCGGGCTGGAGGTGCTCCGGGCCGACGGACGGGTGCTCGGGCGGCTCTCCGCCGTGCGGCAGACAGGTGCCAACGACGTCTACGTGGTTGCGCGCCCCGAGGGGCCGGAGGCCCTCATCCCCGCCATCTCCGACGCCGTCGCCGAGATCGACGTGGCCGGGGGACGGGTGCGCCTGCGGCACCTGCCGGGTTTGCTCGACGACCAGTAGCGGGCGCGGAGACGGCCCGCCGGGGGCGCCCGGGCGATCCGCCGGGCGGTGCCGCGCGCCGGAGGGTCCTGGGGAGCCCCGCCGCCGCGGGGGGCGCACTGCGGCGGATGGGGGGGCGTGTTGACCTTGCGCATCGACATCCTCACACTCTTCCCCGGCATGTTTGCCGGCCCGTTCGCCGAGGGAATGGTACGCAAGGCGACGGAGGCCGGGCTCTGCGACCTGCGCGTGCACGACCTGCGCGACTGGGCCCTCGGGGCCCACCGCGTAGCGGACGACGAGGTCTTCGGCGGGGGCCCGGGGATGGTGCTCAAGCCGGAGCCGATCGTCGCCGCCTGCGAAGCCCTCGGCGCCGAGGGTGCTGGGCGGCCGGTCTACCTGAGCCCCCAGGGCGTGCGCCTCGATCAGCCGCTGGCCGGGCGGCTGGCACGGGAGCCGGGGCTGCTGCTCCTCTGTGGACGCTACGAGGGCGTCGACGAGCGGGCGCTGCGCCTTCTGCAGCCCCTGGAGGTGTCCATCGGGGATTACGTGCTCACCGGGGGCGAACTGCCGGCGATGGTGCTGGTGGACGCCGTGGTCCGCCTCCTGCCCGGGGTGCTGGCGCCGGGCGCGGCGGCGGAGGACAGCTTCGCCACGGGCCTCCTCGAGGGGCCGCAGTATACGCGGCCGCGAGCGTTCCGGGGCCTGGAGGTGCCCGATGTGCTGCTCTCGGGGGACCACGCCCGCATCGCCGCCTGGCGGCGCCGCGAGGCGCTGCGGCGCACTTGGCGGCGCAGGCCCGAGTTGCTCGCGTCCGCGCCTCTCTCGGCGGAGGACCGGCGGGTTCTGTCGGGCGTCGTGGAAGAGGACGTGAAAGAGGAAGAGGAGCGGGGAGCGGGCGGACCCGAGGGGTGAGCATCCGGACCCGCGCCGCCCGGTGGCTGCGGGATGCCCATTCTGCTATAGTAGTACGAATGTCGTCACGGGGGGCTGCTGCATCATGGATCTGATCGCCGCCATCGAACAGGAGCAACTCAAGGAGCGACCGGCCTTCGGTCCCGGCGACACGGTGCGCGTCCACGCCGTGATCAGCGAGGGCGGGCGCGAGCGCATCCAGGTGTACGAGGGTACGGTGATTGCCCGGCAGGGCCGGGGTCTCACCGAGACGTTCACGGTCAGGCGGGTTACGTCCGGTGTCGGGGTGGAGCGTATGTTCCCCCTCCATTCGCCGCGCATCGACCACATCGACGTCACGCGCCGCGGCCGCGTCCGCCGCGCCAAGCTGTTCTACCTGCGCGGGCTCAGCGGCAAGGCCGCCCGCATCCGTGAGAGGCGGCGGGACGCCTGAGGCAGGCGCCGCGGCGAATATACCTGCAGAGGAGACGGCCCGCGCGACTCGCGCGGGCCGTTTTGTAGCAGGGCGCGCGAAGATCTCCCACGCCGGAGCGTGGGGCGCACGGCCCGTGGGGCCCCGCGGGCCAAGGGAGCCGTGCCCCGCCCAAGAGCGCCTGGAGAGCCGTTCCCCGGGGGTGTGCCATGGCGAGTGGAGACGGGGGCCGCGGTGCGCTGACCGGCCACATGGTCCGGGCCGAGCGCGCGCTCCGCGCGCATCTAGCGGCCGTCGACGTGGTCTGGGAGGTGGCCGACGCCCGCTGTCCCCGGGCCAGCCGGAATCCCCGCCTCCGCCGGCTCTGCGCCGGCAAACCGGCGGTGCTGGTGCTTTCCAAGAGCGACCTGGCCGAGGAGGACGCCACCGGGCGCTGGATGGCACGCCTGCGGGCGGAGCAGCCGACGGTCGCGCTCGACCTGCACATCGCCGCCGCGGGGGTGGCCGCCCTCTGGGCCGCGACCCATTCGGCACTGGAACGGGCAGGGAGAGTCCGGCGCGCCCGCGAAGGTTACCGCGCGCTCGTGGTCGGCGTACCCAACACCGGCAAGAGCACCCTTCTCAACCGCGTCACCGGCGGCCGCCATGCCCCGGTAGGCGCCGCGCCCGGCGTGACGCGCGGGCCGCAGTGGCTGCGTCTGCCCGAGGGTGGGGGACAGGTCCTCGATCTCCCGGGGGTCCTGGCCCCGCGTCTCGCCGGGTGGCCGGTGATCTGGCGCCTCTGGGCGATCGGCGCCCTCGGGGCGCAGTCTGTGGACGAGGAGCGGGCAGGGGGTTCCCTGCTGGAGTGGGTCTCGACGCGTAGCCCGCGGAGCATCGAGGGGCGCTACGGCGTCCAGGAGCGGGAGACGGGCGACGGGGTCGCCGGACTGGCCGCCATCGCCCTCCGGCGCGGGCTCCTCGGTGTCGGGGGCGTGCCCGACGGCAACCGCGCGGCGGCGGTGCTGCTCTCGGACTTCCGCCGCGGGCTCCTGGGGGCCGTGACGTTGGAGGAGCCCGTCGAGCCGGCCGCGGAAGGGGACGGGGAACCTGGGGCAGGCGACGCGGTCCATCCCTGACGCGGACGCCGCAGGCGCGGCCGCGCCCCAGTTCCGCCCCTCCCTGCTCTTCGAACAGCGCTTGTGGCTCCAGGGGTTCCACCTGGTGGCCGGGGTCGACGAGGTGGGGCGCGGGCCCCTGGCCGGACCGGTGGTCGCGGCGGCCGTCATCTTCCCGACCGGAGTGGCCCAGGACCTCCTACCGCCGGTCGACGACAGCAAGCGCCTCTCCCCGCGCGTGCGGCGGGACTTGGCGCCACTGGTGCATCGGGCGGCGCTGACCTACGCCGTCGCCCTTGTCGAGCCGGCCGAGATCGACCGGTTGAACATCGCGCAGGCGAGCTTCGAAGCCATGCGCCGGGCGGTGCAGCAACTCTCCCCGGCGCCTTTGCACGCCTTGGTGGACGGCCTGCGGAACCCGCGCCTCCCGCTGCCACAGACCCCGCTCGTCGGGGGCGACGGCCTGTCCGCCTCGATCGCGGCCGCGTCCGTGCTGGCCAAGGTGTACCGGGACGCCCTGATGGTGGAGTACGACGCGGTCTATCCGGGATACGGCTTCGCCGAACACAAAGGCTACCCCACGCCGCAGCACCGGGCGGCGTTGCGGGACCTGGGCCCCTGCCCGCTCCACCGCCGGAGCTTCCGGCTGGAGTAAGAGCGTGCTGCGAACGTCCCCTTTCGGAGCACGCCCAGGCCCCGGTCTTCAGCTTGCCTCGGCGGCGAATCCATCCCGGACCGGCTCGACTTCGGCTGGATCCCTCCCGGCGCCCAGCCGCCAGGTCGCTCCCGGCTTCGGGATCGCCTCCCGATCGGCTCCCCCGACCGGGACCCGCCCAGCGCCGGCCCCGGTCCGGTGGCGGACGCGTCGAGGACCGGTGGAGACTTCTGCGGAGGGGGCTACCCCCGGATGCGCTCGGATGGACCCGCCACTGACCCCGGGGGGACGGCCTCCGCCCCGGCGCCCGGCCCTGCGGGCCCGTCCGGAGTCTCCGGGCGGGCGCTGCGTGCCACCGCGTTCATCGCCGGCAGCGCCACCCTTGGCATCGAGATGGCGGCCTCGCGCCTTCTGGCCCCTTCCTTCGGCACCTCGCAACTGGTGTGGGCCAACCTGATCGGCGTCATCCTGCTGGCCCTGACCGTCGGTTACCGGGTGGGCGGGGCCCTTGCCGACCGCGTACCCGGAAGGGACGGCCTCTACGGCTCGCTGCTCCTGGCCGGGGTGCTGTCGCTGGCCCTGCCGTTCGCGGGGCGCTGGGCGATCGGCATGCTCGGCGCGGGCATCACCGCGACCCCCATCTCGGTGATCCTGCTCTCGCTTCTGGCGGTGGTGCTGGTCATCGCCCCGCCGGTCTTCCTGCTGGCCTTCGCCACACCCTTCGCACTGCGCCTGGGCATCGCGGCGGCCGGCCCCGGCAGGTCGGGTACCGTCGTCGGCGCGCTGGAGGCCTGGGCCACCGCCGGCAGCATCGCGGGGACCTTCGTGCCCGCCTTTCTCACCATCCCTTTCCTCGGCACCAACCAAACCCTGGCCGGCCTCGGAGCCCTGCTGATCCTCACCGGCGCGGTGGGGCTCCGCCGGCGCTGGTTGTTCGGCGCGCTGACGCTCCCGGTCGCGGTCGCGCTGCTCACCTCGGGCGTGGTGCGCCCCCAGCCGGGCCTGCTCTTCGAAGCCCAGAGCCCGTACCAGTTCGTCCAGGTGGTGCGCCAGGGGCGGTACACGCTGCTGGAGGTCAACGACGGGGGCGGCGTGCAGTCGGTCTGGCGCTCTGGTTCCGACCTGACGGGGCTGTACTACGACGCCTATATGCTGCTGCCCGCCCTGCGCTCCGGCAACGCGCGGCGGGTCCTGGTCATCGGCGCCGGCGGCGGTACGATCCTGCGCCAGTACCAGGACGTGTTGTCGGGCCGCTACCGGCTCAGCCTGACGGGCGTGGAGATCGATCCCGTGGTCCAGCGGCTGGCGACCCGCTTCTTCGGCCTGTCGCCCTCCCTGGCGGCCCGCATCCACGTCGACGACGGCCGGACGTTCCTGGAGGCGGCGCACGGACCGGGGGGCATGTACGACATCATCATCGTCGATGCGTATTCGCGCGAACTCTACATCCCCTACGAACTGTCCACGGAGCAGTTCTTCGCGCTCGCCGCGGCCCACCTCCGGCCCGGCGGCATCGTCGCCCTCAACGTCAACGCCGTCTCGCCGCAGAGCCTGCTCCTGCGCTCCATGACGCGCACGCTGCACGCCGTGTTCCCCTACACCTACGTGGCCAAGGTGCCCGGCGCCTTCAACTACCTGATCGCCGGGTCGGACCGACCCCTGGACCCCGCGCGGCTTCACGCCTCGGGCGCGCTGCCTTCGCTGCTGGCCCCCCTGGGCTCGGCGATCGCGGCCGCCTGGCATCCGAGCGCCGGCACCGGCGGCTGGCTCCTGACCGACAACCGGTCGCCCATCGACTACCTGACCAACCTGGAACTGTTGCGGGCCGCACAACTCGGCGTGCGCTGACCGTGCGGCGGGTGCGGCGGAAGTTCTCTTTCGCCGCACCCCCGCCCGGCACACCACCGGGAGGGGTTCGGTCCGTCGCACTCCGCCACATCGGTGGCGGGGTGCGCCTCGGGTTTCATGCCGCATAGTGGCGGTCCGGCATGGGGGACTCTTTTGGGAGACCACAGTTCCGATGGCCCTTGGGCCTCGATGACCCGAAACATCACGACACGGGGGATGGCCGCGATGCGCACGCCGAAGCCCGAAGCCCGTCCCGACGACCCTCGGGAGGGGGAGCCGCAGCCGCCCGCCGGGCCGCGACCATCGCAACCGGAGGTCCAGCCGGAGGCCGACGACCCGGTGCGCGAGCATACGGCGGGCGACGAGCCCGTGCCCGGCGGGCCCGACCCGCGCCTGTCGATAGAATTCTTCTGAGCCCCGGCGGCGCCGGCCCGGCTCATCGGCGGGACGGCGGCCGACGCTTTCCCCCAGACGATCCGGTGCGCGAGCATACGGCGGGCGAGGCGCCCGTGCCCGCCGGATCCGACCCGCGCCTGTCGATCGAATTCTTCCGGGGCCTGGCGCCCTCGGCCCGCATCGTCGGCGGGACGGCGCCGTAGGCTTTCCCCGGGAAACGACCCTCCGGAAGGGGGCGCGGGCCCGTGCGCGCGCTCGGAGCGTGGGCCGCCGTACTGGTGGCGCTGGTGTGGATCCCTCTGCTGGTGGCTCTGCCCCAGCCGATGGCGCTCGGCTGTGCGCGCGGCGCCGCCGACAGCCCGTGGGCGCTGCTGCGCTTCGTCGCCGGCGGGCAGGCCGTCGCCGCATCCCCGCCGCCGCCGCCGGGCCCGAGCCCCGTGGCGGGCAAGCACCTGCAAATCGTCATCGACGCCGGAACGCGCCGGTTATATCTGTTCGCCGACGGGGAACCCTTCAAGTCGTGGCCGGTGGCCGTCGGCACCCGCGACACCCCGACCCCGATCGGGCACTGGAGCATCAAGAACAAAGCGATATGGGGCGGCGCGTTCGGCGCCCGCTGGATGCAGATCAGCATTCCCTGGGGCACGTACGGCATCCACGGGACCAACAACCCCGGCTCCATCGGCTCCCGGGCGTCGCACGGCTGCGTCCGGATGTTCAATCGCAACGTCGTCGAGTTGTATGGGCTGGTCTCGGTGGGCACCCCGATCGACATCCGCGGCACGCCCGTCGCCCGCTTCGGGGAGGTGCGCCGCGTCATCGTCCCGACCCTCGTCGGCTCCGACGTCCTGCAGGTGCAGCGCGCCCTCCAGGCGCTGGGGTATGACACCGGGGGCAGGCTGAGCGGCGTGTACGCAGGCAAGTGGGTCGACGCGGTCAAGCGCTTCCAGGAGTCCGCCGGTCTCAAGCCCACCGGGGTCGTGGACTACACGACGGCCGAAAAGCTGGGGCTCCGGCCCCTGGTCGACGATCCCTCGCTCCGGCCCACACCAAAAGGCGCGCCGGTGGAGCCGCCCCCACCGCGGCCGGCGGATGTCCCCCCGCCGGCCCCTGGCGGCCCGCGGCCCAGCACCCCGGGGCCTGGCGTCCCTGCGGGCACGGGGGCCGCATGACCGGCGGCGGGGCGCCCGGCCGCCGGTCGCAGCCGCCCCGGTTGGCACCGCCCGGCATTGTGGCTAGAATCAGTGAATCCGCGCGGAGACGCCGCGCAGCCGCGGGCGAAGCCGTGAAATGGAATTGGACCGGGCGCGGCGAATCTGAGCCGAGTGGCGCCGGCCGAGTCCCGCCCCGACCCGTCCGGCGCGACCGGCGGCGGGCCGGACGCGCGCCTGTCCGGCTACCGCCGGTCGCCGGGGGCGGACGCGGGGGCAGCCCGATCCCGCGCGTGGGCGGCGGACTTCGCGCGGCCCGTCGGCCAGCGGAGCCGGCGGAGCGGCCGGCCCAGGCGCAGTCTGGGAGGACGATCTTTGCAGCGTTCGAAGGGATGGCCCCACAAGAACGCCCCCGGGGACGTGGTGGCGCGTCAGGAGTGCGTGCGGTCCGCGTCTGCCTGGCGGCCCGAGGACGAGGCGGCCTTGCGCTTCCCGGACGATCTCCCCGGGGGCTGGCAGGCCTTCGCCGGCGTCCAGGAATGCCTGACCGGCTACGTGGCCATTCCGGTGTCGGTGGTCGGTCCAATGCTGGTCGAACTCGGGCAGTACCATCTCGACGAGCGCGGCCGCGTCGTGGAGGACGGGCGGGCGGCGCCGGAGGAGGTATTGGTCCCGCTCGCCCAGACCGAGGGCGGCCTCGCCGTGTCCATGAAGCGTGGCGCCATGGCCACCGCCGCCTGTGGGGGCATCCGCACGTATGTCCTGGCGGACGGGATCACGCGCGCGAGTTGCTTCCGCTTTGAAGACACCGGCCAGGCGGTGCGCTTCGCGCGTTGGATCGAGGACGGCCTGTCCCGGATGCAGGGCTGGCTCCACGACCCGGACAACCCCCTCGTGGGCCGGGTCAGCGCCAGCGGCGTCCCCCTCCTGTCCCGCCATGCGGTGCTCCGAGACATCCGGACGCACGTCCTCGGACGTACGTGCCACGTCCTGTACCGCTTCACCACCGGTGATGCCTGCGGCCCGAACATGATCACCCGCAACGTGTATGCGCTCAACCACGAGTTCGTCACCCCGAGGTTTCGGACCGAGACCGGCATCGCGGCGGTGCAGATCATCCTCGAGGCCAACATGGGGGGCGACAAGAAGCCGTCCTACCAGTACTTCCAGCAAGGGCACGGCAAGACGGTAGTCGCCGAGGCCACCCTCAGCCACCAGGTCCTGGCCCGCCACCTGCACTGCACGGCTGCGGAGGTGGCCATGCTCCAGGACATCGGCCTTCACGGTAGCCACGCCAGCGGCATGCAGTCGGCGGCCTTCACCCCAGCCTCGGCGATCGCGGCGCTCTTCGCCGCGACCGGACAGGACCTGGGCATGATCGGCACCAGCAGCATGGCCCACGGCACGGCGGAGGTCACCGAGCAGGGCCTGCACATGGCCATCCGCCTGCCCGGACTCGAGGTCGGCACCGTGGGCGGTGGCACGGTCCTGCCGCATCCCCGGGCGTGGCTCAACCTGCTCGACTGCGACGCCCCCGGAACCGTATACCGCTTCGCGCAGATCGTGGCGGCCGCGACCCTCTGCCTGGAGATCTCGGCCACAGCGTCGATGGCCGGCGACGGCAGCACGAACTTCTACCGGGCCCACCTGGAGCGGGGGGGGGTGCGCGGAGGGCACACCGCGCCGAACGTGGCGCGGTGAAAACCGCCGGCAGGCCGGTCGGCCGGCTGAGAGGGGCAACATGGAGAGGATTGTTGCCGCCGGACGCGAACCCAGTCCGCCGTACTCGAGACGCATCGCAGCCCCAGGGCGCGGGCCGAGCCGGAGTCGCGGTCCGGCCCGCGGCGCCCGTGTCCCACCGCTCCAAACGCGATCGGCGGGCGGGCGGCGGAAGGCACGGACGGGCCGGCTGCGTCGGGCACCCGGTCCGACCTCCGGCCGGACGGGACGCCCCGGCACAGAAAGGATGGGCGCCGATGATCCGCCTGTTCCCCAAGATCGACGAGGAGGATCTGATCATCCGCCTGTTCCATAAGGCGGTCGCCAACCAGTGGTCCTCCGACAGCCTGGACTGGGACGTGCCGCTGGGCCTCACGCCGCGGCAGACGGTCGCCCTGACCAACGTCATCACGCCGGTGTACCTCGGCGAGCAATCTGCCATGAACGGGGCGGCCCGAGTCCTGCCGGACCTCATCCAGGCGGGCGAGACGTCGGCGCAACTCTACCTGTCGACATTCCTGCTCGACGAGGCACGGCACTTCGAGGCGCTGACGCGCCTCTACCGCCACGTCGGCCAGAACCCGGTGCCGCTGCGGAAGATGCCGGAGATGTTCCGCTACCACCACCGCCTCAGCCAGGGGGACCGCGTCGACTGGCTGTGGGGCATCCTCATCTCGGACCTCTTCGCGCGGGAGTTTTATCTCACGTTCGCCAAGGTGCAGCCGAACGCCCTCTTCGGCCGCATGTCCACACAGATCCTGCGGGACGAGTCCCGCCACCAGGCGTTCGCGCACACCTACCTCAAGGCCGCCGTGCCCACGCTCTCGGACGCCCGCCGCATCGCCCTCATCGATATGAAGGACGAGTTGCTGGAGATCATGGAGTCCATGAACGGCCGCCTGCAAGCCGATACCGACGCACTGGACTTCGACGGCGACGCCTTCTTCAAGGACCTGATCGACAATATCGAGGCACATGCCGAAGCGGTCGGCCTCGGGGGTCCCGGCAGCCGTTCCGGCGATGGGCCGCAGGACCGCTACCGGGATGCCGACAACTGGTTTCAGATCCTGGCGAAGAAGCGCGAACTCGGGATGGAGAGGTCCGGGGGCGTGCAGTGGCCGGGCGCGTCCAAGGATGGCGGCCTGCAGAGCGTCGCCCACGCGGCGGGCCGGTACCGGCGCCCGATCCCGCAGCCGGAGGGCCCGGCGTTGACCGAGGACGATTTGCAACTCCTCATCGGTCCCTTGCCGCGCCGGCCCGTCGAGCCGCGGCGGCGGCGCGTCTTCCCCGCCGCGCATCCGCTGGCGATGCTGGCCTCCTGCGCCGGATGCGCCGCCGCCCTCCTCTGCCGCACGCGCTTTGTGCGTGCCGCCGCGGGAGCCCGGGTCTGAGGGCGGCCGGGGGCCCCCACGTGACCGGTGGGGCCCCCCGGGATCAGAGCGGGCCTGTGTCGCCGCGGTTCAAGCGCGGAGCGGCCGGTCCGCGCACAGCGGTTGGCGGGGGACGGATAGTGTGCAGGTGCGATTGATCGCGGTCGACCTCGACGGAACCGTGCTGCGCGGCAACGGGGCCATCAGCCGCGCCACCCGGCGGGCGCTGGCCCAGGCGCGGCGCCACGGTGCCGTCGTCTGCGTGGCCACCGGGCGGCCGCCGCTCGGGGCCCGCCACTACGCCCGGGTTCTCGGCGCCCACGGCCCGCTCATCTGCCTGGACGGCGCCATGGTCTTCCAAGGCGATCGGTGCATCGTCGACCGGCCCATCGCCCGGGAGGTCGCGGTCGAGGCCGCCCGTCTCGCCGAGGGCCGTTCCGGCGGCTGGATCGCCCTGACGCGGGCCGGACGTGTGCACGGCGGCCCCTCGCGCCGCCCACCCCAGGCCTCCCTCGGACAGGTGTTGCGCCACCCCGGCCGGTCTCTGCGCTTCCTGCGCAGCGTCTGGCGCGAGCAGCACCGCTGGAGCGTCGAGGTCCCGGACGAGCCCGTGTACAAGCTCCTGCTCTGGGCCCCGGCGGGGGAGCCGCGGGCGGCACTGGACCGGGACATCCGGCAACTGCCGGTCCATGTACCCTCCCCCCCCGGGAGCACCATGGAGGTCGTGGCGCTGGGCGTGACCAAGGGGCATGCGCTCAAGGTCGTGGCCGACGCCCTGGGGGTGGCGGCCGAGGACGTGGTCGCCTTCGGCGACGCGCGCAACGACATCGAGATGCTGGCCTACGCCGGGTACGGCGTGGCCATGGGCGGCGCCCCGGCCGAACTGCTGCGGGTCGCCGCCGCCCAGACCGAGAGCGTGCAGCAGGACGGCCTCGCGCGGGAGTTGCGCCGGTTGCTCAAGCGGGTGGGACCGGGGTAGGGCCCCCGGTCCCACCCGCTTTCACCGGGCACAAGCCTTGCACCGGTGCGGCACGGCCGACACCGAGCGCGACGCGGCAACGGTTCACCTTCCCTGGGTTCCTCGCCCCGAGTTCCCGCCCTCGGCGTGCCCACCTCCGCGACCGTCCTCGGCCACCGTTCAGGTGGATAGCATGCCGGCCGTCCGCTGCAATAGAGCCTTTTGCAGCGGACTCGGGCTCCGGTCCCTTGCCCCCCAAGGGCTTCGAAATCGGGGTCGGCGCCGAAACCGGCTTTTGCAGCGTTGTCCCAGGCGTGCCCCACCGTTCAGCACCGCCCACGCTCCGGGCCCCGGGCTTTGCGCTTCGGGCTTCGGGCCCTGGCCTCCGCGCCCCGGCCCCGGCCTCCGCGCCCCAGCCTCCGGCCTCCGCGCCCCGGTCTCCGGCCTCCGCGCCCGGCGCCCCGCCCCTGCCCGCCCCATCTCCCCTGCCTCCGTGCCCGGTTGCGGTGGAGGAGGGCGGCGCCTCGGTCGCCGCCCTCCTCCACCGCACTTGACCCGGCCATGCGCGGCGTGCCATTCTGGCACTTGCCCCGCGCCCGTGGCGGCCGGGGCGGGCGGCTGGCAGCCGCGCCGATCCGTGCGGGGGCCCGGGCGCCCCCGGGAGTGCGGAGGGGCCACGGCAAGACGGTCACGCCGTCCCCGCGGTCCGCTGGGTGGTGTGACGTGGCGAAATCACTGGTGATCGTCGAGTCTCCGGCCAAGGCGCGGACGATCGAGAAGTTCCTCGGCAGGGGCTACGAGGTCGCGGCTTCGATGGGCCACGTGCGCGATTTGCCCAAGAGCCAGCTCGGCGTGGATACGGAAAAGGGCTTCACCCCGCGCTACATCACCATCCGCGGCAAGGGTGACGTCATCGGCGGCCTGCGCCAACGGGCCAAGAAGGCGACACGGGTCCTGCTCGCCACCGACCCCGACCGCGAGGGCGAGGCCATCTCCTGGCACCTGGCGCACGTGCTCGGCCTCGACCCGGAGTCGCCGCAGCGCATCACCTTTCACGAGATCACCCGCGAGGCCGTCCGCCGCGCGCTGGCGGAGGCCCGGCCCATCGATCTGCGGCTGGTCGACGCCCAACAGGCGCGGCGCATCCTGGACCGCCTCGTCGGCTATCAGCTCAGTCCACTGCTCTGGCGCAAGGTCCGCGGGGGCCTCTCGGCCGGCCGGGTCCAGTCTGTGGCCGTACGGCTGATCTGCGACCGCGAGGAAGAGATCCAGGCCTTCCGCCCTGAGGAGTACTGGACGCTCACCGCGCGGCTGCAGCGCGAAGGCCAGACCTTCACCGCCCGGTACTGGGGCCGCACGGAGCGGCGGGCCGACCTCCGGGACGGCGACGCCGTCCGCGAGGTGCTCCGGGGGCTCGGCCTCGATCCGCAGAGCCTGCCGGCGGGCGCCTCCGAGTCGACCGTCACGCTGGACGCCGACTCGGCCCCGATCCCCTGGCGGGTGGCCCGCGTCACCAAGCGCGAACGCCGGCGCAACCCGGCCGCCCCCTTCACCACCGCCACGCTGCAGCAGGAGGCCGCCCGCAAGCTCGGCTTCACGGTGCGGCGGACCATGCGTCTGGCGCAGGAACTCTACGAGGGGCTTTCGGTCGACGGCGAGCACGTCGGCCTGATCACCTACATGCGCACCGACTCGGTGCGCGTGTCCGACCAGGCCGTGGACGAGGCCCTGTCCTACGTGCGCGGGCGCTACGGCGCCGAGTACTCGGCGCCGCGCAAGGGGACCGCCGCCGCGGGCGCCCAGGACGCGCACGAGGCCATCCGCCCGACAAGCGTGGCCCGCACGCCCGACGACCTCAAGGAGGCCATCGGCCGGGACCAACTGCGCCTCTACCGCCTCATCTGGGAACGCTTCGTCGCCAGCCAGATGGCCCCGGCCGTCATGGACACCGTGACCGCGGACATCGATGCGGCGGGGGGGCACGTCTTCAGGGCGACCGGCTCGACGATCAAGTTCAAGGGATTCATGGTCCTCTACGTCGAGGGCCGGGACCCGGAGCCGGCCGCGGCAGGGAGCGGCGAGGGTGATGGCGAGGGCGATGGGGACGCGGAGCGCGTCCTGCCGGACCTCGCCGCCGGCGACGCCGTCCCGCCGCGCACTCTGGAGGCCGTGCAGCACTTCACGGAACCCCCGCCGCGCTACACCGAGGCCATGCTGGTGCGGGCGCTGGAGGAGAAGGGCATCGGCCGGCCGTCCACCTACGCCACGATCATCGAGACCATCGAGTCCCGCGGGTATGTGGAGCGGCAGCAGCGGCGCTTCCAGCCCACCGAACTGGGCTTGGTCGTGACCGCGCTCCTCAAGGAGCACTTCCCCGACATCGTCGATGTGACCTTCACCGCCGGACTGGAGCAGGACCTCGACCGCATCGAGACCGGCGACCGAGACTGGCAGAACGTGCTCGGGGCCTTCTACGGCCCCTTCGCCGACCTCCTGCGCCGGGCGGAAGACGCCATCGGCCACGTGGAGTTGGCGGAGGAGACCACCGACGAGACCTGCCCGGAGTGCGGCCGGCCGATGGTGATCAAGCGCGGGCGCTTCGGTCCGTTTTTGGCCTGCAGCGGCTATCCCGAGTGCAAGACGACGCGCCCGATCCTCGAACGCACCGGCGTGCGCTGCCCCAAGTGCGGCCAAGGCGAGTTGGTCGTGCGGCGCAGCCGCCGGGGCCGGACCTTCTACGGCTGCGAGCGTTACCCCGAATGCGACCAGGTCCTCTGGGACCGGCCGGTCGGCGCGTGCCCGGTGTGCGGCCAACCCCTGGTGGAGAAGCGGGGGCGGCAGGGTGGGCGCTGGCGCCAGTGCGTCAATCTGGAGTGCAACCACCGCGAGGGCGGGGCCGAGGGCTCCGTCGTGCTCGATGACGATGGCGAAGGGCTGCCCTCGGCCGCCCCGAGTGGCGCGCCGGCGGGGGCGCCCGCACCGGTGGCGGCGGGGGCGCGGGCCCGGGGGGCCGGTTCTCGGCGCGCGGCGGAGGACGGCGGGCCGGCGGGCCGGCGGGTCGGTTCCCGGACGGCCGCGGACGACGGCGCGGCGGCGGGGGCCGCGCGGAACCCGCGGCCGGCTGGAACCGCCCCCAAGGCGCGCGCCGCGGGCAAGGCGGCCGCGGCCAAGGGCCGTTCCGCGCCGAGGGCGGGAGCCGCCGGCAAGGCCCGTGCCGCGAAGACGGCCGCTACGGCCACGGACGGCGGCAAGCGCACGCGCCGGCCGGCCGGCACCTGAGGGCGGCGGCCGGGCCCCCGAGGTCCGCCGGGCGGCGGGAGGCGGAGACACATGCGGGAACTGACCGTGGTCGGTGCGGGCTTGGCCGGGAGCGAGGCCGCCTGGCAGGCGGCCGAGCGCGGTTGTCGCGTGCGGCTGTATGAGATGCGCCCGTTACGCATGACCCCGGCGCACAGAAGCGGCGCGTTCGCCGAACTGGTCTGCAGCAACTCCCTGCGCGGCGCGGGGCTGGAGCACGCCGTCGGCCTCCTCAAGGAGGAGATGCGGCGCCTGGGATCGCTGGTGCTGGCCGCGGCCGACGCGCACGCCGTGCCGGCCGGCGCCGCCCTCGCCGTGGACCGCGAGGCCTTCGCCGCGCACATCACCTCCGCGCTCCAGAGCCATCCCCGCATCACCATCTGCCGCGACGTGGTCGCGGCCATTCCCGAAGGCCCCTGCATCATTGCGACCGGGCCGCTGACGGCGGAGGAATTGAGCGCCGCCATCGCAGCCTTCGTCGGGGCCCCGAGCCTGGCCTTCTACGACGCGGCTGCGCCCATCGTCACCGGGGAGAGCGTCGACGCGGGCCGGGTGTACCGCGCCTCGCGCTACGGCAAGGGCGGGAGCGACGCCTACGTCAACTGCCCCTTCACCCCCGGGGAGTACCGGGCGTTCTGGGAGGCGCTGCGCACCGCGGAGGCGGCGCCGCGCGAGGCCTTCGACCCCGTGCCGTTCTTTGAGGGGTGCCTCCCGGTGGAGGAGATGGCCCGGCGCGGGGAGGACACGCTGCGCTTCGGACCGCTCAAGCCGGTCGGCCTGCCCGACCCGCGCACCGGGCGCCTGCCGTACGCGGTGGCCCAACTCCGCCCGGAGAACGCCGCCGGTACCCTCCTGAACATCGTCGGCTTCCAGACCAGCCTCCGCTTCGGGGAGCAGCGGCGCGTCTTTCACCTGATCCCCGGGCTGGAGCATGCGGAATTCGAACGGTACGGGGTCATGCACCGCAACATGTTCCTCTGCTCGCCACGCTGCCTGCGGCCGACGCTGCAGGCGCGGACGCGGCACGATCTCTGGTTCGCGGGCCAGATGACGGGCGTGGAGGGTTATGTCGAGTCGGCGGCGACCGGTCTGGTGGCCGGCGCCGGCGCGGCGCGCCTCCTCCACGGCGGAGCGCCCGCGGCGCCCCCCGCCGAGACCGCGATCGGGTCGCTGTGCCAGTACGTCTCCGGATCGGATCCCGAGCACTTTCAACCGATGAACGCCGCCTTTGGCCTCATCCCCCCTCTGGAGGAGGGGGTGCGGGACCGGCTGCAGCGCCGCCACCGCCTGGCGGAGCGCGCCCTGGCGGCGATCGGCGCTTATGTGGCGGACACCGCCGTCGACTCGGTGCCGGGACGGACCGGAAGGGGCGGGTCGTAGACGGCGTCACTCTCCGACTTCCTGCAATCCCTGCTCGCCTCCGGTAGGTCGCCGCACACCCGCCGGGCGTACGCGGCCGACCTGCGGGGGTTTCTCGCCTTCGCCGGCCTGCCGGCGGACCCGGACGCCGCGGCCCTCGGCCGCTTAGACCGCGCGCGGGTGCGCGCCTATGCGGCCGAACTCGCCGGGGCTGGGCTGGCGCCGGCCTCGATTGGCCGCCGCCTCGCGGCCGTGCGCGCGTTCCTGCGCTTCTGCGTGGCCGCCGGGGTCCTAGAGTCCAACCCGGCGGCCGAAATCCGCGGCCCGAAGCCCAGAAGGCGCCTGCCGCGGGTCCTGCGCCCCGACGAAGCGGCCGCGGTGGTCGAGGTGGAACCGACCGCCGGGGATGTCGGCCTCCGCCTGCGGGACCGCGCCGTGCTGGAGGTTCTCTACGGGGCCGGCGTGCGGGTCGAGGAACTCTGCCTCCTGGACCTGGGGGACATCGAGCCGGAGGCGGGCCGGGCGGTGGTGACGGGCAAGGGCGGCAAGGCCCGCGTCGTGCCGCTGGGCGAATGCGCCGTGGCGGCCCTGTGCGAGTATCTGCGTCTGGGGCGGCCCCGGCTCGACGCCGGACGGACGCCGGCGCTCTTCCTGAACGCCCGCGGCGGACGGCTGTCCCAACGCTCGGTGCGGGCGCGCGTCGCGGAAGCCGCCCGTGCGGCGGGCGTGGCGGCTGGCGTGCACCCGCACACCTTCCGCCACAGCTTTGCGACCCACCTGCTGGAGGGCGGCGCCGACCTGCGCGCGGTGCAAGAGATGCTCGGGCACGCACGGCTCTCGACCACGCAGTTGTACACGCACCTGACGCGCCAGCGGCTCAAGGCCGTCTACGACAGGGCGCATCCGCGGGCGTAGGCCGGCCGGCGCCGGGCGGGCCACCCCCGCGAGGCGGCCCGCTCGCGCGGGGGCCCGGCGGGGGGGGCGGGGCCCCGTTGGGGGCCCCGCCCCCGGATCCATCTGCCGCCGGATCGGGCCGCGCCGGGCGGTCGGTCCATCCGCCGCCTGCTCGGACGCCGGTCGCGGGCGATGGCCTGAAGGGAGCAACCGGATCATGCCACCGCGCATTCGCAGCACGACGATTCTGGCGGTGCGCCGCGACGGGGCGGTCGCCCTGGCCGGGGACGGCCAGGTCACCAATGAGGGGCAGCACATCGTCCTCAAGGCCCGGGCGCGCAAGGTGCGGCGCCTGGCCGGCGGGTCCGTGCTCGCCGGGTTCGCCGGCTCCGGGGCGGACGCGATGACCCTCTTCGACAAGTTCGAGGCCTGTCTGGAGCAGAGTCGGGGGGCTCTGGCGCGGGCGGCGGTCGACCTGGCACGGCAGTGGCGCGGGGACCGGGTGCTCCGGCGGCTCGAGGCCCTGCTGCTGGTGGCGGACAGGGCGTCCACCCTGATCGTCTCGGGGGGCGGCGACGTCATCGAGCCGGACGAGCCGGCGGCGGCCATCGGCTCGGGCAGCGGGTACGCGGTGGCGGCGGCCCGTGCGCTCCTCGGCCACAGCGCCCTACCGGCGCGGGAGATCGCCCGCGTCTCCCTGGAGATCGCCGCCGACATCTGCATCTACACCAACCGGGAGATCACCCTGGAGGAACTGTGACGTCAGGACCCCACGGCTGAAGCCGGGGGGCTGGCAGCTACCGGATCGTGCTGCGATCGGGCCGCCGGACTGCGGCCGGCCTAGCGGCCTAGCGGAATGATGGCCCCACCGGCAAGGGAGGTTGCGCTTGTGTCCGAAACCGTTTCTGGCAGGCCGCTGCCTTTGGGCAGCGCGTATCTCCCGAGTGTACCGCGAAGGTGTGACGCGCCGACGGATTCCTCGGCGCAACGCCCTACGTTCGATGGCCAAGCTGCGTCGTCAGTTCACCACAGGGGAGGGAGGCGCGGCCTGGCCCACGCCTGAAGGCGGGGGTATCAGACGGCCGCGCCGGGATTTGATGACCGATGGGGGCATGAGCCTCCTGCGCGGGGACCTGACCCCCCGGCAGATCGTGGCCGAACTGGACAAGTACATCGTCGGGCAGGCCGAGGCCAAACGCAGCGTGGCGATCGCCCTGCGCAACCGGCACCGGCGGCGAGGACTGTCGGACCACCTGCGCGACGAGGTGGCACCAAAGAATATCCTCATGATCGGCCCCACCGGGGTGGGCAAGACCGAGATCGCGCGGCGCATCGCAAAGCTGGCCGGGGCCCCCTTCGTCAAGGTGGAGGCCACGAAGTTCACCGAGGTCGGCTATGTCGGCCGCGACGTCGACTCGATGGTCCGGGACCTCGTGGAGGCCGCCATCCGCATCGTCAAGGCCGAGCGTGCCGCGGCCGTGGCGCAGGCGGCGGAGGAGCGGACGCTGGAGCGGCTCCTGGACGCCCTGGTCCCCCTGCCGACCGGGCGCACGACGGTGCGCAACCCGCTGGAGACGTTCCTCGGCGGCATGCCCGGGGGACAGGCCGAACAGGACGACGCCGCACTGGAGGAGCGGCGCCGGGCCGTGCGGCAGCAGCGGGAACAGATGCGCCAGCGCCTCTTGGCCGGCGATCTGGAGGCCCTGGAGGTGGAGATCGACCTGCCGCTCCCGCTACCGCCGATGATGGGCGTCTTCGGCGCCCCCGACGCGGGGGCCGGCGGCCTGCCCGCGGACGGCGGCGCGGGCATGGCGGACATCCTCGGTCAGTTTCTGCCGCGGCAGAGGCGCCGGCGGCGGCTGTCCGTGGCGGAGGCCCGCCGGGTCCTGCGCGAGGAGGAGACGGCCCGCCTCATCGATCAGGAGCAGGCGGTGCAGCAGGCGATCGCCCGGGCCGAGGACGGGGGCATCCTCTTCATCGACGAGATCGACAAGATCGCCGTCCGGGATGGCACGGCCGGCGCCGACGTTTCGCGGGAGGGCGTGCAGCGCGACCTGCTCCCCATCGTGGAGGGCAGCACGGTGGTGACCCGCTACGGACCGGTGAAGACCGACCACATGCTCTTCATCGCCGCCGGCGCCTTCCACCTCAGCAAGCCCTCGGACCTCATCCCCGAGTTGCAGGGACGCTTCCCCATCCGGGTCGAGTTGCAGCCCCTCTCGGCGCAGGACCTCCGCCGCATCCTCGTCGAGCCGGAGAATGCCCTGGTCCGGCAGTACACGGCCCTGCTGGCCACCGAAGGCGTCCGGCTGGAGTTCACCGAGGACGGCTGCGATGCGCTCGCGGAGATCGCCCAGCAGGTGAACGACTCGACGGAGAACATCGGGGCCCGGCGCCTCCATACCGTGATGGAGAAGCTCCTGGAGGACTTGGCCTACGACGCCCCCGAGGCGGCGCCGCCCCATGTGCGTATCGACGGCCCCTACGTGCGGCAGCGGCTGGAACATGTGGCCGGCGACCGGGACCTCAGCCGATACATCCTGTAGGCGGGGGTGGGGGCAGGGCGGGCCGCCCCCGCGCCCTCACTCCCGCGCCCCGATCCGAGGCCCCTGGCCGGGGCGCCGCCGACGCGACGGGCGGGACCACGGGGCAGGGGGGCGGGCCGGGCGGTACGGCCTTCCCGGTTCCCGTGCGCCGCGCCGGCCCGGCGCACGGGGGATGGGGGCGGACCGGGAAGCGCCGGCCCCGAGGGCCTGGGGCCGGCGGCGGAAGCCGAGGGACCCGGGCGACCTGCGGCCGGCGGGGCCAGCCGGGTATACTGACGGGCGTAGGCCAGCTCGGCCCGGGTGCAGGAACGGATGCCGAACTGAAACAAATTGCCCGAACCGATCAGCTCGCTGACTCGCCGCATGACCGTGGCGTGAGACCAACTCAACCCGAGATAGTCATCCAGAAGGTCGGCGTGGGCGTCGAACTGGACCACGGCCAGATCCGGGTGGCGTTTTGCCATCTCCTGTACCACCGGCCAAGTGATGAGATGTTCTCCCCCTAGAAAGACGGGGAACTTGCCGTCATCGATAATGCGGCCGGCGGCGGAGCGCCGGGGCAGGTGTGTGCCGACGGTTGCGGCGGATGGACCGGAGAAGTAACCGCTCAGCACCCCCGGGGCGGGGCTGCTGAGCAGTTACGAGACATGAAACAGGGGGCTCCGGCCTCACGGACCGGAACCCCCCGGCTCGGGCCGTTCTCGGGCCCCTTTGCGACTACAGCGCGTGGTTTCCGTCGCGCGCCCCCGCGCCCTCGGCCGTCTCGATGTCCGAGTCGGCCAACCGGCCCTCCGCAAAGCGGACCATCTTGCGCACCATGTGACCGCCGATCGTGCCGACCTCGCGGGTCGTCATCTCTCCCCAGCCGCGCTCCTGTATGTCATCGCGCAGGCCGAGTTCGTCGGCCACTTCGTACTTCAAGCGATCCAGGGCACCGTCGGCCTCCGGCAGAGCGGGCATCCGCCGTCGCTTCGACAGGCGTATCGCCTCCTCCGCAACTTCGGCGCCCGAGCCGATCACAGTTTGCCGCGGGGCCGGTCCGGCCACGCTGGGAAGGCCAGGAGCCCGCGCGGGCGGGCTGCCGGCAGGCGGATGCGGCATGCGGCCGGCGGCCCCCACATACGCGTGTGGTCGGGGGTGAACCCATGCGGGCGTCTCCGCTGTCCGCGTCCGATAGTTCCTACGGCCCCCGCCTACAGGCCGGCGCCGTCGTCTCGGGGCTGGTCGCCACGTTCGTCGTTAGCCTGGCCGCCGCGGGGCTACTGGCGCTGGTCGTCTACGCGACGCCGATCACCGAGCAGAGCGCCAATGCCTTCCTGTTCCTGGTCGGCCTGGGCAGCCTCGCCGTCGGAGCGGCCTACGGCGCGCATCTGGCACGCGGTCTCGGCTGGGCCCACGGCCTGGCAATCGGGCTCGCCTATGCCGCAATCTCGCTGGCACTGTCGCCCCTGCTCTTCCCCGGCGCCCTCAGCCTCGGCGGCGCCCTCCAGCGCCTGGTGTTGGGCGTCGCGGCCGGCACCCTCGGCGGCGTCCTGGGAGTCAACTTCTGACAGAGCGCGTGCGGCGGACGCGCACCGGGCGACCCACACCCGCGGGCCCCGGGGAGGCGCCTTTCACCGGGCCCCGGCGTCCGTGCCATCGCGCGTAGACGGATGCGAATCATGAGACTTGGGAGACATCGGGCCGCGACCGTCGTCGCGGCTGCCGGAGGCCTCGCGCGCCGGCTGCCTCCGCTTGGCAATGCTAGTGCGTGCGAGGTGATGGCGCCATGGAGACAGGATTCGCGCCCAACCCGATCGGCGGACGGGTGGAGGCAGACGGCTGGGGGCGATTCGAAAACGAGAATTCCGCGACAAATGAGACTTCCGACACGGCGGCGCGCTCGGCGCCGCGCGATGTCGAGGCGGAGGTGGCGGCGGCGCGAAACGCGTTGCCCGGCTGGCGGCGCACGCCCGCCCCGCGCCGCGGGGAGATCCTCTTCCGGGCGGCGGAGGCCCTGCGGCGGCAAACGGAAGACCTGGCGCTACTCATGACGGCCGAGAGGGGCAAGGTCCTGGCCGAGGCGCGCGGGGATGTCCAGGAGGGCCGCGACATGACCTACTACATGGCCCGTGAGGGGCGTCGGCTGCTCGGGCAGACGCTGCCGTCCGAACGGCCGGACAAGTTCGCCAAGGCGGTGCGGGAGGCGGTCGGGGTGGTGGTGCACCTGCCGTTCGGGGGGACCGAGGCCGCCGGGAACGGGCACAGGGAGGCGGGCACCGCCGCGCTGGACGTGTATAGTGAGTGGGAGACCATCTACATTGATTACAGCGGCCGGTTGCCGCGTGCCCGGATGGATATGGATCCCGCGCTCTGGGCGGCGGCGGGGATGGGCGGGATGGGTGTGACGAGCGGGACGGCCGCGGCGCGGCCGAGGGAGATGGATGGCGGGGCGGGCGCCTGGGACGCCGCCGGCCGGACCCTCTGACGCCTGGGCCTGCCTTCCCGGGTGTCAAGGACCTTCCGGGGAACCGGGGCCGGGAGGAAGCGGGCCGTGGTGGCGAAAACGGAGCGCGGCGGCGGCGGGGAGGGGAGCGGCGGCGTGCAGTTGGGGGACCTCGGCAACGCGGTGAGCGAATGGTCGCAGATGCTTTCCCAGGCCATCGTCCTGCCGCTCCGTCGCGGGGAACTGCGCCGTCGCCCGGTGCCCCGCCCCCGCGCGGTCGCGCTGGCGGGGGGCGCGACCCGGGGTTTCACCGTCCGCATGCGCGGCAGCCTGTTCCTGGCGGCCGGCGGGCTGGGCGACGAACTGGTGGTGGAGCTGATCCACGGCGTCGGAGGCCGCAAGGCGCGCGCGGCCATCCTGCCGGCGGCCGCCTACGCCTTCGCGGCGGCGGGGGAGCGATACCGCCGCTCCCTGCGGCGCTTCGGCATGGAGCACACCGAGACGGTCGAGGTGGCGACGCGGGCCCAGGCCGACCACCCGGCCGTGGCGGCGAAGCTCGCGGGAGCGGATCTGCTGGTGCTGGGGGGAGGGGACCCGGAACTCCTCCTCGGCGCCATCCGTGACACGGCGGTGGAGGCGGCGCTGGCGGCGGCGCTCGTCCGGGGCGCGACGGTGGCGGCCCTGGGCCCCGCCATCGAGGCCGCGGGGGAGTGGTACCTGCCCGCCCCCGACGCGGAGGGCGACGGGGCGGCCGCCGGACCTGCCGGGTTGCACCGCGGCCTCGGCCTCCTGCCGCGCCTCCTGGTGGCGGCCGGGCCGAACGCCGGGGCCCGGGTCGGCGCCGTGTTCGGGGCCGCGCTCACCGCCGGGGTGCAGGCCCTGGTGCTGGACCGGCGCTCCACGCTGGTGGTCCGATCCGGGTGGCAGGCCGAGGTGCGCGCCGGCACCGTACTGGCGATCGGCGGCGACGGGGAGGCCGCCGGCCGGGGCACGGGTGGCACCGCGCCCCTGGGCGGCGTGTACACGCGCGTCGCGCCGGCCGGTTGGCGCCTCGACCTGGCCGCCCATGTCGTGCTGCCCCCTGGCGCGGTGATCGGCGCCGAGAGGCCCTGAAGGACGGAACCCCGGCGGAGCGGAGGGAAGGCGCGTATGTCCGCAAGCTATCACACGCACGTCGCCGCATCCGGTCTGCCCGCCATGCTGCTGGCGGCGCACGGTGCCGGGCTCGCCGTCCTCGGGATCTCGGAGCACGTCTTCCAGTTGCGCCAGGGACGGCCGCACTTCCCGGACATGCCGCTGGAGGGCCCCCTGCAGGACCTCGACGCCTATGTCGCCGAGGTCGCTTACTCCCGTGCGCCCGGCATGCGGGTCTGCCTGGGACTCGAGGTGGACTACGTCCCGCAGCGCATGGGCGAACTGCGCGCCCTGTGTGCGCCCCACCCTTGGGACTTCCTCATCGGCTCGGTGCACGAGGTCGACGGCGAGGCGATCCGCGCCCGGCGGATGGGCGATCTGCGCCGCGACTGGACCTTCTGGCGGCGCTACTGCGCGGCCCAGGAGCAGGCCGTACGGTCCGGCCTCTTCAACATCCTGGGCCATCCGCTGCGGTTGGCGCGAAGCGTCCCCCCGCCGCCCTATCTGGAGGATCTCCTGGGCCCCGTCCTGGATGCGGCCAGCGTGGCCGGCGTCTCCGTGGAACTCAACGGCGACGATCTCGGCCGCGACGCCGCGCTGCAGGGGCGCCTCATCGGGTGGGCCGCCGGCGCGGGCGCCTCCCTGACCTTCGGCGCCGACGCGCACGCCCCCGAGCAGGTCGCCCAGAACGCCCCCCTGGCCGGGGAGTTGCTGCGGCGGCACAGCGTCGCCGGACTGACCGGCTTCCGCGGGCGGCGGGCCGTCTCGGAGCCGTTGCCGCCGGCCGCCGACCGGGGCAGCCGCGTGGGGTGAGCCCGGTGCATGGCGGTGCGGGCAAAGGGCGGGGCAGGGCCGGCTCCGCTCCCGGCCGAGGTCGTTATGCACGCGGCTGGGGGACGATCTTCAGAGGCGCGACCATACCCGGGGCGACCTGGCCGCGACGGGCGCGCGGCATGGACCCGCCCCCAGCCCGCCTACTTCGAATGGAACTGCTCCGCGGGGATGCGGTAGCTCCCCCCGGGACGCCGTTCTGCGCGGATGCGGCCGGAGGCCATCCAACGGTACACGGCCTTCGAACTCACCCCGAAATGGGCGGCCACGTCGGCCGCGCTGACGTAGCCCGACGCCGGCAGGCCGGCGGCAGCCCGGCGCGGGGCCGATTTCACCTCGGGGTCGGGCGCGGACTCGGCGGCCGCTACCGCATGCGCCGCATCGCCGGCCGGAGGGGGTGCCCCCGGGGGCGGAGTCTGCCCCTCCGATGTGCCGAGCGGCGCGGCCAGGCGGCCGCTCTGAGCGGGAAGGAAATCGAAGGCTGCGGGCGGCGTCCCACCCGCCAGCGCGCCGCAGACCGTCTGCGCGAATTCACGGCCGCACTCCCGTTCGAGCACGCTGGAGAGCAGCGTGCCGCCGCGAGGGTCGCCGGCGGCCATCAGGTCCACGGCCAGCCCCAAGAGCTCCTCGGTGGCGGGATCGCTCCAGGCGGAAGGCGGCACGCGCGACACCCCCTCATGCGGCGGGCGTCCGCCGGACGTGGCCGCCCGCCGGACCGCCACGGGCGCAGCGGGGACGGGGCTTCGCGCCGGTCCGCGAAAGCACCTGCCGATCCCCGGGCGCGTGCGTCTCAGCCCGCCCGGCCCCTGTCCGGATCCGGGCGGGAGCAGAGCAGCAGGCCCTCCTCGGCGCCGGCCGGCGCCAGGCCCCAGAAGGACTTCTCACGGCAGTGGAAGCCCGCCCCGCGCAGGATGCCGAGGCATTCGGCCCGTCCGGCGAGGGAGTGGTACTCCAGCACGACGTGCCGCGTGTGCGGCAGGATGGCGGCGGCGCCGGCCAGCACGTCCACCTCCGCGCCCTCGGTGTCGATCTTGAGCAGGTCGAGGTGCCCGAACCCGTGGCGGTCGCACTCGGCGTCCAGGGTAGTGAGTTCCACGTCCTCGCTCCCAGAGCCGGCGTCGAGGTCGGTGTGCCAGAGGGGATCCAGCGAGTGGGTGACGCTGTTGCGCAGATAGAGGACGGCATGGCCGGCACTCCGGCCGCAGGCCCGCGGGCTGACCTCGCCCCCGATCCCCGCCAGTTCGAAGACCCGCCGCAGGCGCACCACGTTGGCGGAGGCCGGCTCGAAGGCGAGAACGGTGGCGGCGGGCCGCAGAGCGGCCACCCGCCAACTGAAGAAGCCGACGTTGGCGCCGACGTCGCAGACCACCGGGGCGGCGGGCAGGCGCAATCGGCCCACCTCGTACTCGTCGAAGAGGAACACCTGACCGAAGAAGCCGGCCTCGTAGGGGGACAACAGCGCCGCGGCCTGCGGGCAGATCGCCGCGCACTCCGCGAGGAGGGCCCGGCGCCAGCCGTGCCGCAGCGAGCCGAACAGGAGGCGCGGCCGCCGCAGGACGGTCGCCAGGACCGACAACGTGTAGCCGGGGTGGCGGCGGATGCGCCCGAGGAGGCGCGCCAACCGGCCCAGACGCCGCCAGAGGCGGCCCCGCCGGCTTCGGGCCGGGCCCGCCTGCGGGTGCGGCATCCCGGCCCGCGGCACCCCCCGCGGCAGAGCGGCGGCGTCCGGGCGCGTGTCCGCTTCCATGCAATCCTCGGCCCCCAATTGACCGCCGCACGGCGGCAGATTCCCGCCCCCGGGAGATACCGGGGCGGCGTCCCGATCTCCTCCGCGGCGGCCGCACAAGGACGCGGAGTCTTCTGCCACCTGGCACTCCCGGCGCCGCCGGGGGCCGAGCGCCCTCTGCCCGGCATAAACCCATGCTCCCCGCCGCGGTGGCACGGTGGTATTGTGTGGACGTGGGTGCGCCGCCGGGCGTTCCCCCGTCCCGCCCGCCCCCACAGCCTTGCGACCTCTCGGCCGCGCCCAAAGGAGTGCACACGCATTGTCCGCCGCATCCACGCCCGCCGCCGGCGCCGTTCCCGGCGCTTCGCGCATCGTGTACGAGAACGGCCGCCTCCGGGTTCCGGATGTGCCGATCATCCCGTTCATCGAAGGCGACGGAACCGGTCCGGACATCTGGCGCGCGGCCGTGCGCGTGCTCGACGCCGCGGTCGCGGCCGCCTACGGCACGCGCCGGCGCATCGCCTGGCTCGAGGTTCTGGCCGGGGAGAAGGCGCTGGCAGCGGTCGGCAGCCTCCTGCCCGACCACACCGTCGAGACGATCCGGGAGCACCGGGTCGCGATCAAGGGCCCGCTGACGACCCCGGTGGGCGGCGGCTTCCGGAGCCTGAACGTGACCCTGCGGCAGCAAATGGACCTTTACGCCTGCGTGCGCCCGGTGCGGCACTTCCGCGGCGTGCCCAGCCCCGTCAAGCGGCCCGAGGTCTTCGACATCGTGATCTTCCGCGAAAATGTGGAAGACATCTACACGGGGATCGAGTGGCCCGCCGGCAGCGCGGCGGCGGAGGAGGTCCGGCGCTTCCTGGACGAGCGCTTCCAGATCCGGCTGCGCCCGGATGCCGGGTTGGGGGTCAAGCCCATCAGTCGGTTCGGCAGCCAGCGCCTGGTCAGAAAGGCCATCGAGTATGCCCTCGACCGCCGGCGGCCCAGCGTGACGCTGGTCCACAAGGGCAACATCATGAAGTACACCGAGGGCGCCTTCCGCGACTGGGGCTACGAACTGGCGACGACGGAGTTCCGCGACCGGGTCGTGACCTGGGACGAGGTGCAGAAGAACGGGGGCGTGGTGCCGGAGGGGCGGCTGCTCATCCAGGACTCCATCGCTGACATCATGTTTCAGCACCTGCTGCTCCGCCCCACGGAACATTCCGTCTTGGCGACGCCGAACCTCAACGGAGACTATCTGTCGGATGCCGCCGCCGCCGTGGTGGGCGGCATCGGCATGGCGCCCGGCGCCAACATCGGGGACGGGCATGCGGTCTTTGAGGCCACGCACGGGACGGCGCCCAAGTACGCGGGACAGGACAAGGTGAATCCCGGGTCGGTCATCCTCTCCGGGGTGATGATGCTGGAGTACCTCGGCTGGATCGAGGCGGCGCAGGCGGTGGTGCGCGCCCTGGAGGAGACCATCGCCGCCGGGCGCGTCACCTACGACCTGGCCCGAGGCAGCGCGGACGCCGAGGCCGTGTCCACATCGGCCTTCGGGGACGCCATCATCGGCCGCCTGATGCGGTAGGAGAGTGGGCGGGAACCGGCCGGCGGGTCGGAGGCCTGCTGGCCCCTCCCGCCGGGTCGCGGAATGCTCGCGCGACGGCCGCCATCCGGCATGCGGTCGGCCCCGCCGCCGCGCCTCAGCGCAGCCGGTTGTCTTCGCGGTGGTGGACCGGCGCGGGCTTGGCGCGCGGCCCGGGGCGGCGGGCAGGTTGGCCCCGCCGTTCCTGCTGCGCTCCACCTTCGCCCAGACGCCCCAGCATCTGGCGCTGGTTCACCCAGAAGAATGCCGCGACCAGCGCCCCGGCGGCCAGCGCCGCCGAGCCGAGGTAGGGCAGTGCCGTGCCCGTCCGCACCGCCCGGTCGAAGGCCGGCGGGCCGAAGGCCGCCCCAAAGAAGCGGACGGTGCCGTAGAGGGCGGTGACGGTCCCGCGCTCCGCGCGGCCGCTCGCCGAGGTGATCATCGTGTTGATCGACGGCAGCAGCACGCCGTTCCCGAAGCCCATGAGGCTGATGGCCGCCGTGAACGCCACGATGTTGCGGTTGAGGAAGAACATGCCCACGAAGGCGGCACAGACCAGCCCCAGGCCGCACAGCACCATCGCCTTGGAGAGCCGAGACACGCGTTTGACCAGGAAGGTTCCGGCGGCGTACGACGTGACGGCCATGACCGCCACGGGGATGGCGATGACCAGACCGCGGAAGACGCCCTGCACGTGGTACCCCTGCTCGAGGACGTCCGAATAGTAGCTGAGGACGCCGAACAGGAAGAAGAGCGCCAGGGACCCGGCAAGGAAGCACGCGCCGAGGGAGAGGCCCTTCTCCGCGAACACGCGGCCGACCCCCCGCACGAACCCCGCCAAGCGCCGGTCCGTGGTGGTGCCTTCCGGCTCTTGGACGAGGGCCCACACCAGGCCGGCCGACGTCCAGGCGATGATCGGATAGATGAAGAACGGTGCGAACCAGAACAGGGTCATCGCGGCGGCGCCGATGATGGGGCTGACCACCTTGCCGAGGCCGTTGCTGGCCTCCAGGAGCCCCAGCACCTTGCTGCGCTCCCCGGACTTGAAGATATCGCCCGCCAGCGCCATGGCCACCTGGTAGGTGCCGCCCCCCCCGATGCCCTGCAGGATCCGGGCGCCCATGAGGACGCCGTATGCCGCGGTCGGCCAGAGCAGCGGGGTCACCGCCGCGATCAGCCCGCCCAGTCCGAACAAAAAGAGGGAGGGGACCATGACACGCTTTCGGCCGTAACGATCCGACAGGTAACCGCCGATGGGGATGACGAGCCCCGCCGACACCGAAAACGCCGTGATGAGCAGGCCGACCTGAAAGAGGCTCCGGTGCAGCGCCTGCTGGATGGCGGGCAAGGCCGGGATGATCATGGAATTGGACAGCACCATCACGAAAGGGACGGTTGCCAGAGCGGCGAAGTTGACCCGCGTCTCCGCTCGCAACGCCATTCCTCCTGGGGCCGCCCGCCTGGGTGACGGGAGCCTAAGGCTGCAAGACGGGATGCACCCGGGCGGGAGCCGGCGGCGGGGTGGTGGCCGCTCGCGGTGTCCACGCGGGTTTAGGGTGGGCGGGCTCGGGGAGCGGTATACGGGCGCCGCGGCCGGGCGTGGCAGAGTCTGTGCCCGCGGCCACGCGCCGCGCCTAGTGCGGGTGCAGCGGGAGGGACTGGGCGTCGTGCCCGCCGTGGAACAGGGATTGTCGCAGCCGAGCCGCCGTCGGGGGAACGCGCGTCGGCGCGCCGCCCGGGTGTGGGCCCGGTGGCCGCCCGGGGCGCGCCGGCCGCCGGGCGGCACACCGTCGGGCCCCGAGCCCGTGCCGCGCGGCCGTCTGCGGCTGGCCCTGGGGGCGGCGGCGCTGGTGGCCCTAGGTGCGGCCATCCTGCACACCCGGCCGTTCCTGCTCAACCGCCTCGTGATCACCGGACTCCGCCAGGCCACCCCGGCGGAGGTGGAAGCGGATCTGGCCCTGCCGGAGGGTACCTACACCTGGCAGTTGCGGTCGTGGGTACTGGCCCGGCGCCTCGCCGACGACCCCCTCATCGCGCACGCCTCGTTCCGGCTGCTCTGGCCCGGCGGGCTGGCCGTGGCCGTCACCGAACGCATCCCGGCGGCGCTGCTGCAGGACGGGCAGACGGCCTGGGAGGTGACCGCCGGAGGACTGCTCCTGCGCGCCCTGCCGGACCAGGGGGCTTCCCCACGGGTCACGGCGCCCGGCCTGCCGCCCGATCTCCCCATGATCGTCGGGGCGCAACTCGCGGCACCGGTGGCGGGTACGGACGCCGCAGCCCCCTCCGTCCTCCGCGGGATCCGGGTGGCCGAAGCACTGGGCGGCGCCGTCGGGACGGACATCGCCGAGGTCACCGTCTCGGCGGAGAGCGTCGGCGTGTTGACATCCACCGGAGTGCCGGTGAGCTACGGCGACGGCGCCCAGGCGGCCCTCAAGACCGAAGAACTGCTCGGCATCATCGCCTGCGCCCACAGCGCCGGCGTCCATCTCACCTCCGTCGATCTGTCCGCCCCGCAGACCCCCGCGGTGACGACCAAGCCCGGCAGCCCGGCGTGGCAGTCGTGCCCGGCGTCCCCCGCCGGCGCCTGACGGCGTGCCTGGGCGGACGCACGCGTCCTTGTGCAGAAAGGATCTGCCCGCGGCGGGGTGAATTACCGGCGCCGGTGTCGCGTTGGCGGTTCTGTGGCGGGGTCGGCCCCCAAAAGCCGTTTCTAGCGCCCGGGCAGAAGGCCCGTGGTGGCCGCCGTGGCAGGAACCCGGATAACCTTCCCCGTCGCCGCCAGCGCCCGATGCCCGCGAAAGGGCGGGCCGCCTGCGGTTGCCGCGGGCGAAGCCGGTCGGGCACCGGTCCCCACGCCGCGGCGGCAGGGGGCGGCGGCGCGGGGAGGACCGATCGTCAATGGGGACGCAGCGGCGCGCACCGGCGGTCGCCGCCATGGATGTCGGGAGCAGCAAGGTGATCGCCGCGGTGGCGGTCCCCGAGGACGGGGGCCTGCGCGTGCTGGGGGTGGCGCAGGTGGGCGGCGCCGGTGTGCGCCGGGGCGCCGTCGTCGATCTGGACGCGGCCTCGGCCGCGTTCGCCTCGGTGGCCGAACGCATGCGACGGGTCGCCGGGATCCCCCTGCCACCCGTGATGCTCGGCTCCGCGGGCGGGGAGATCCTCTCCTGCAACCGCGAAGCGGAATTGCGCGTCGATCCGCCCGCCCCGTTGGGGGCCGACCACGTGGCGGACCTCATGGCGGAGGTGCGGCGCACCGAACTGCCCCCCGGCTATCAGTTGGTGCACGCCATCACCCAGGAGTACACGGTCGACGGCTACGAGGGTTGCACGGACCCGGTGGGCATGGCCGCCGGCCGGCTCGGTGTGCGCGCCCATCTGGTCGCCTGCCATGGGACGCTCCTGGCCAACCTCCTGCGCGCCGCCGACGGCGCCGGCCTGCAGGTGGAGGATTTCGCCGTATCCGCCCTCGCGGCGGCGGAGTCGGTCCTGACCGACGACGAGCGCCGCGCCGGCGTCCTGCTCTGCGACCTGGGGGCGACCGCCACCCAGATCGCCGTCGTCGTGGCGGGAGAGACGGTGGGTTCCGCCACCGTGGCGCTCGGGGGCGAACACATCACCGCCGACATCGCCAAGGGCCTGCGGATCCCCAGGGATGCCGCCGAGGACCTCAAGCGGCGTCTCGCCACGGCCGATACCCGCGCGGTCGTCGATCGACCGCTGACGGGCGGCCCGGACGCCCCGCCGCCGGATCCGCCCCCCCCGGACGCCCCTGGTCCCGACGCCGCGGCGCCCGAGGCGCATGCGTCCGAGAGCATCCTGGCGGAGATCGTCCAGGCCCGGACGGAGGAGATCCTGGAAGGCGTGGCGCGGCTGCTGCGCGACGGCGGCCTGTTCGACGTGATCGGCTCGGGGGCGGTGCTCACCGGCGGGGGGAGCCGCCTGCGCGGCCTGTCGGCCGTGGCGATGCGCACCCTCGGCGTCCGCGTCCGCTGCGGCGGCCCCCAGGGGGCAGAAGGCCTGCTCGGCTCGCCCGAGTCCGCCGCCTGCGTCGGGCTCCTGCAGATGTCGGCGCTGCGGCGTACCGGAGGCCGCCGCCTGACGCCGATCCTCGCCGGGGCCGCGCGTCGCGGGTGGCCCTTCCGCTTCTGGGACCGGCACTAGGAGGGTGCCGCGACCGTCCCGTTTCGCGGCACCCTCAGGCTCCGGTCCTTGTCCCGCAAGCGGCTCACAGCCGCGATCACAGCCGCGATCAGGGCCGCCGGATGCCCGGCGCCGGATGCGGGAAGCGGAGGGGTGCACCGCACCCGCAGCGACCTGGGGCCCGGATGGCGCGAGGCGAAGCCGCGCGGCGGCGAGAGCCGACCTGGCATCTGAGGGGCCTCTGGGGGCGCGGAGCCGGAAGCGGAAGGCCTGAGGCGCCCGGACGGAGCCGGCCGAAGTTGCAGCCGGAAACTTTTAGGCCCCGCGGCTTTCGGATGCGGGGCCGGCGCAAAAGCCGCCATGCGGATGCTCACTACCAGGGCGGCACCCCCGCGCCGTCCCCAGGGCGGGGATCATCGCTCCCGCGGTGGATCGGCGGGGCGGCTCCGGACGCCCCGCCCCGCACGGCGCGGGTGTCGATCTGACGGCGAAAACTCGACCCCGGACAGGGCTCCGGGCCGGAAGGCCCCTTCGGGGCGGAGGCAGAAATGGCCCCCAATGTAGTGCCCCTCGCCACGCGCGGGGGCGCCCCGCCGGGGGCCGGTGGCGCGGCTCGGTTCCGGGCGTCGCGTACGGAGGGGGAGAGCCTTTGCTGGACTTTGACGTGGACGAGAACCGCTACGCCGTGATCAAGGTCGTCGGTGTGGGCGGCGGCGGCAACAACGCCGTCGACCGCATGATCCGCTCGGGCTTGCGGGGCGTCGAGTTCATCTCCATCAACACCGACGTCCAGGCGTTGGCGCGCTCGGAAGCCACGACCAAGATCCAGATCGGCTCCGCGCTGACGCGGGGTCTCGGGGCCGGCGCCAACCCGGAGATCGGCAGCAAGGCGGCCGAGGAGTCGCGCGAAGCGATCGCCGAGGCCCTCAAGGGTGCGGACATGGTCTTCGTGACTGCCGGCATGGGCGGCGGCACCGGTACCGGCGCCTCACCGGTCATCGCCCAGATCGGCAAGGAGGGCGGCGCGCTCACCGTGGGCGTGGTGACCAAGCCCTTCATGTTCGAGGGCGGCCGGCGGCAACAGCAGGCCGAGAAGGGCATCGGCAACTTGCGGCAGCAGGTGGACACCCTTATCACCATTCCCAACGACCGCCTGCTCCAGGTGGTGGACAAGCGCACGCCGTTCGTGGAAGCCTTCCGCATGGCCGACGACGTCCTGCGCCAGGGCGTGCAGGGCATCAGCGACCTGATCGCGGTCCCCGGCCTGATCAACCTCGACTTCGCCGATGTCAAGACGATCATGTCTGAGACCGGGTCGGCCCTCATGGGCATCGGCGTCGGGCGGGGCGACAGCCGCGCGGCCGAGGCGGCGCGGGCCGCCATCAACAGCCCGCTCCTGGAAACCTCGATCGAGGGTGCGCGCGGGGTGCTCCTGAACATCACCGGCGACCCCAACCTGGGCCTGTTCGAGGTCAACGAGGCCGCCGAGATCATCACCCAGGCGGCCGATCCGGAGGCCATGATCATCTTCGGCGCCGTCATCGACGACGACCTCGAAGACGAGGTGCGCATCACCGTGATCGCCACCGGCTTCGACCAGCGCGGCCCGCGCCCCCGCGACATCGAGAACATCCCCCTCAAGCCGTTCTCGGGCGAGGACCTCGACATCCCGGCCTTCCTCCGGCGGCGGAACGACCGGAACGACCGGAAGTAGCGCGGGCGACCCGGGGCAGATCCGGCATCCGAAGCCGCCCGGCCGTGTCCCACGCGGCCGGGCGGCTCCTGCGCTTCTGGCGCGGGCGCGGTGGCGGCCTCTATGCGCCCGCGCCCGACCCGGCCTGTATACTGGATGGACCGGATGATGGGCGGAGAGGGGGGCGCATGGCGATGCCGACGGAGCCTGTCCCGCCGGAGCCGCACCCGGCGGCCGACGCGGCCGCCGTGGCCCCGTCCAAGGAGTGGACATCGGAACGTCTGTTCTCCAGGGTCGCCGGGCTGGCGGGCGACGGCCCCGATCTCGTGCGGCGGGCGTACGAGTTCAGCCGTGACGCCCACACCGGACAGCGGCGGGTATCCGGAGAGGAATACATCGTCCACCCCGTCGCGGTGGCGGGTATCCTGGCCGACATCGAACTCGACGCGCCGACGATCGCCGCCGGGCTCCTGCACGACGTGGTCGAGGACACCCCGGTAACCCTGACCGACCTGACCCGCGCCTTCGGGCCGGAGGTCGCCGCCCTCGTCGACGGTGCGACCAAGCTCGAGCGCCTCACGGCCCGAACCCGCGCGGAGGTGCAGGCGGAGAATTTCCGGAAGATGTTTCTGGCGATGGCCCGGGACATCCGGGTCGTCCTCATCAAGCTGGCCGACCGGCTCCACAACATGCGGACCCTCGGCCACCTGGACCCCGTGCGCCAGCGCCGGATGTCCGAGGAGACCCTGGAGATCTTCGCGCCGCTCGCGCACCGCCTGGGGATCTTCCGGTTCAAGTGGGAACTGGAGGATCTGGCGCTGCGCTATCTGGACCCTGACGCCTACTACGACCTGGCGCGGCGCATCTCCCAGCGGCGGTACGAGCGGGAGCGCTACGCCCAAGTGCTGATCGCCGACTTGAAGAACCGCCTGGCCGAGGTGGGCATCACTGCGGAGATCAGCGGCCGCGCGAAGCACTTCTACAGCATTTACCAGAAAATGTATCAACAGGGCAAGGACATCAGCCAGATCTACGATCTGGTGGCTGTGCGCGTGATCGTGGACACGATCAAGGACTGCTACGGCGTCCTGGGCGTGGTGCATACGGTCTGGAAGCCGCTGCCCGGCCGCTTCAAGGATTTCATCGCCATGCCGAAGTCCAACATGTACCAGTCGCTGCACACCACGGTGATCCCCCCGGAGGGCGAGCCCGTCGAGATCCAGATCCGCACGCGCGAGATGCACCGGACGGCAGAGTACGGCATCGCGGCCCACTGGACGTACAAGGAAGGCGGCCGCACCGACCGCGACTTCGACCGCAAGCTCTCCTGGCTGCGCGAGATCCTGGACTGGCAGCGCGAGTTGAAGGATGCCCGCGAATTCATGGAGTCCCTCAAGATCGACATGTTTGCCGACGAGGTGTTCGTCTTCACGCCGGGCGGCGACGTGTTCGAACTGCCGGCCGGGAGCACGCCGATCGACTTCGCCTACCGCGTCCACACCGAGGTCGGCCATCACTGCACGGGCGCCAAGGTCAACGGCCGCATCGCCCCGCTGGAGACCCGGCTGCAGAACGGCGACATCATCGAGATCCTGACGAATTCCGCGCACGGGCCCAGCCCGGACTGGTTGTCCATCGTGCGCACCGGCGTGGCCAAGAACCGCATCCGGCAGTGGTTGAAGAAGGAGCGGCGCGACGAGGCGCTGCGGCTCGGGCGCGACAGCCTGGAGCGGGAGTGCCGTCGCCATGGGCTGGATGCGACCGAAATCCTCAAACCGGACTGGCTGGTCGAGGCCGCGACGCGCTTCTCGTTCCCCGATGTCGAGGAGATGCTCGCCGCCGTCGGCTTCGGTGGGGCGAGTGCCGCGCAGGTCGTGGGTCGGGTGCGGGACATGCAGCGGCGCCAGCAGGCAGCGGCCGGAGCCGCCGAGGCGGCGGGCGCCGTGCTGGAACTGCCGCCGTCCACCACCCCGACCGCTCCGGCGGCGGACGCGATCCGCGTCAAGGGCGAGCGCAACGTCCTGGTCCGCTTCTCCCGCTGCTGCCACCCGGTGCCCGGGGATCCGATCATGGGCTACGTCACGCGGGGGCGGGGCGTGAGCATCCACCACCCCGACTGCCCGAACCTGCAGAGCCACCGTGGCGACGCCGGCCGCGTCATCGACGTCTCGTGGGACTCCGTCCGCGCGGCGGCGTATCCGGTCGAGATCGAGATCACCGGCTACGACCGGCCCGGCCTCCTCTCGGACATCACGCAGATCGTGGCGGAGGGGCGTCACAACATCCTCTACGCCTCGGCGCGCGGCGGGACCCGCGCCGGCCAGGCCCTGATCGACGTGGTGATGGAGGTCAAGGACCTCGAGGAGTTCCTCGCCGTCCGCCGCAAGATCCTGCGCGTACGCGACGTGCTCTCGGCGGAACGCACGGTGCGCAGCCGGAGCCGGGGCCTGCGGGCCCTCGGCGGGCCGAGGTAGGCGGCCGGGGGGGCTTGGGGAAGCCGGAGGGAGGCCCTGCGGGTCGGTCTGTGCCGACCGAGCGCCGGCCCGAGAGGGGGGTGACGTTCGGAAGGTGCGCGCGGTAGCCCAGCGCGTCACATGCGCTTCTGTCGCCGTGGGCGGTGCCGTGGTGGCCTCCATCGGCCCCGGGCTCTGCGTCTTCGCTGCCGCGGGTACGGGGGACGGCGCGGCGGACGTCGGCTACATCGCGGACAAGCTCGCCGGCCTCCGGGTGTTCCCCGTCGTCGGCGACGCCGCGGGAACGTCGCGCATGACCCTGTCGCTGCTGGACACCCACGGCGAGATCCTGCTCGTGCCGCAGTTCACCCTCTATGGCGATGTTCGCCGCGGGCGGCGCCCCGACTTCACCGGCGCCGCCCGGCCGCCAGAGGGGCGTTCCCTGCTGCAGGCCCTCGCCGGCGCGCTCCGCGGGCACGGGCTCATGGTACGGGAGGGGGTCTTCGGCGCGGACATGGACGTGCTCGCCGCCAACGCGGGCCCGGTGACGATTCTTCTCGACAGCCGCCGGGCTTTCTGATATGCCTCCGTATCGTGGCCCGGTCCCCGGGATGCCGCCCGCGCGGCACCGCATCTTCTCATGCCGCGCCACCCGGTCCGGGGCTCCGGGACGGTGCGCCCCGGGGCGGTCCGGCAGCCGGTCCGCCCCGGGGCACCTGGAGGTGTCGCCGTTGATCGCCTTCCCCGTCATCACCGCCCTTGTGCTGGCCGTGCTGACCCTCGCCGTCCTGGGCCAGTGGCGGGCGCGCCGGCGCCCGCACCAGTTGGCCTGGGCCGTCTCTCTGGCTTGGGGCCTTGTGGGCGCGCTCGCCTACGTCGGATCCGTGCTCGCCGGCGACAACGCCTGGCTCTTCCGCCTCTACTACATGGGCGGGGCGGTGCTCATCGCGCCGCTCCTCGGCGTGGGCAGTGCCTACCTGCTGCCGAACCGGCTCTGGGCCCGCCTCCTGCTGGCGGTCACCATGCTGGGCGCTGTCCTCGCCGCGGTCGGGCTGACCGCCTTCCCGCTGGATACGGCAGCCCTGGCCGACCTCGCCTCGGGGCCGGGGAGCGGCGCGGTCACTTCTCCCCTGGTGATCGTACCGCTCATCGTCCTCAACTCCCTCGGCACGATCGCGGTGGTCGGGGTCGCCGTCCGGTCCATCTTCCAGGCGGTCTTCCGGCGCCGGCCTTGGACCTTCGTCTGGGGTAACGGACTCATCGCCGCCGGCGCCCTCTGCATCGCCGCCGCGGGCTCCATGGCGCGCCTGGGCCACGGTGCGGGCTTCTGGGGGACGATGTCTGTCGGCTGGATCGTCGTCTACGGGGGCTTTGCGTTGATGGCGGCGGTGGCGGCGCCGGAGACCCGCGTCGCGACCGCGTGAGCCGGAGGGGGACGGGGGAGGCGCCGCCGCGACGCCCGGGCCGGCCCATCGGGTTCCGCGCCGGGAGGAACGACGGGCAGTCCGCGGAAATCGCACCCTCTGTGATGGCGGCGCTGACCGAACCCCAACCGATCCCCCGGTCCGGGCTCCCGCCGGCGGATGCCCCCCCGGAGCCAGACGCCCTGCAGTCCTGGGCGGAGGACTTGGCCCTGCGCCACTTCGGGGTGCGGTTCCCAGGCACCGTCCGCTGGGCACCCCGCCTGTGCTACCGGGCCGGGGACTACAGCCCGGCGACCCGCACCATCCGCCTGTCCCTGCCGTACTACCGCCGGTACGGCCGCGAAGAGACCGTGCGCATCCTCCTGCATGAACTGTGCCACTGGTGGCTGTTCCACCAGGGCATGCGCCACCGCGAGGACACGCCGGCCTTCCAAGGACTCCTTCGCGCCCACGGCGCCCCTGCCCGTGGGCTGCCGATGCCGCGGGCCGCGGCGCGCCGCCTGCGCCTCTACGTCTGCCCGTGCTGCGGCGCGCGGTACCGCTACCGCCGCCGCGTGGAGTATGCCTGCGGGCAGTGCTGCCGGCGCTGGTCCGGGGGCCGGTTCGACCCGCGCTTCCGCCTGGTTCCCGTACCCGCCTCGTGATGCCGGCAGGCGCGCCGCCGGGGCCCGGACGGCGGCGGAGACCGCCCGCTTGACCCGCCGCCCGCCGCAACCCTACACTGGCCCCGGCGATGATGCGGGCCGGCGTGTCCCGAGCGGCGACAGAGAGTCGGCCCCAGGGTGGAAGGCGGCCGGCGCCGGAGGCATGCAGCACACCCCGTGAGCCGTCTCCGTGCCCCCGGGGTCTGGGGGCGCGCGGCGCCGCCCTGCGTTACGGGGCGCGCCCGGAGCGAGCCGGGTGGAGGCCGGCCGGCGGTTCAGCCGGGACGGCGCATCTGGGTGGGACCGCGAGACGACCTCGCCCCGGCGATCGGGGCGGGGTTGTTTTTTCGCCAGGGCCCGCCCTCGGCCGCGGGGCGTGAAGGAGGCGGATGCCGACGTGGCGGAACCGGCGATAGCAGCGCGACATCGCCCCCGCGGACATCGTCCCGGCCATGGCGGCGGCCGGGGTCGCGCGCGCGGAGGGCCCGCGCCTCCCGTAGCGGGGGCGCGGGTGGACGATCCCCGTCCCGGGTCTCCGAGGCGGCGGCAGCCGCGCCGAAGATGCATCCGCCCCCGCGGGGGCGCGTTGTGAGGAGGCTCTCGGCGATGCGGTTACAGCGGAGCGCGTGGTGCGGGGAACTGGGCGCGGCGGATGCCGGTCGCGAGGTCACGCTCTGCGGGTGGGTCGATTCGGCCCGCGACCACGGCGGGCTGCTCTTCATCGACCTGCGGGACCGCACGGGGCTGACGCAGGTGGTCATCGACCCCCGCCGCTCGGGCGGCCTGTGGGAACAGGCGAAGGATTGGCGCGCGGAGTGGACCGTCGGCGTGCGCGGCCCGGTGCGGCTGCGCGAGGCGCAGAACCGCAACCCGAAGCTCCCCACCGGGGACGTCGAGATCGAGCCCACCGACGCCCTTGTGTTCGGGCGGGCGCGTCCCCTGCCCTTCCAGGCCGACGGGGGTGCCGACGTCGACGAGACGACCCGCCTCCGCTACCGCTACCTCGACCTGCGGCGGCCGGCGCTGCAGGCCAATCTCCGCCTGCGGCACCGGCTCGCCAAGGCGGTCCGCGATCACCTCGACGCCGAGGGCTTCTACGAGATCGAGACGCCCACGCTCACCCGCAGCACGCCGGAGGGCGCCCGCGACTACCTGGTCCCGGCCAGGACCGCCCCCGGGCACTTCTTCGCCCTGCCGCAGTCGCCCCAACTCTACAAGCAGTTACTGATGGTGGCAGGGATGGAGCGCTATTTCCAGATCGCGCGGTGCTGGCGCGACGAGGACCTGCGGGCGGACCGGCAGCCGGAGTTCACCCAGATCGACATCGAGATGTCCTTCGTCGGTCAGGAGGACGTCATGGGGCTGGCGGAGGGCATGATCCGCCATGCGTGCGGCGCGGCGGCCGACGTGGCCCTGCCGGACCCGCTGCCCCGGCTGACCTACGCGGAGGCGATGGCGCGGTACGGCTCCGACAAGCCCGACCTGCGTATCCCCGTCGAGATCGCCGAGCTGACGGCGGCCTTTTCGGCCACGCAGTTCAAGGGCTTCGGCGGCGCCATCGCGGCAGGGGGCGTGCTGCGCGCGTTGCGGGTTCCGGGCGGCGGGGCACTGGCGCGGCGGGAACTGGATGCCCTGACCGAAGAAGCCAAGCAGCGCGGCGCCGGCGGCCTGGCCTGGTTCCTGCTCGGGGGGGAGGGGGACCGCCGCGTGCGCGGGGCCGGCGGCGGCGACGGGCTCTCCGTCCGTTCGCCGATCGCCAAGTTCCTCTCCGACGCGGAACTGGAGGCCCTGCTCGCCGCGACCGGGGCCGGGGCGGGGGATGCGGTGCTGGCGGTCGCGGACCGCCCGGGGATCGCCTCGGCCGTGCTCGGCGGGCTCCGGCTGTGGGCGGCGGACCGCTTCGGCCTCCGCGAGTCCGGGGGGGCCTGGCGGGCGCTCTGGGTGACGGACTTCCCGCTGCTCCAGTGGGATGCGGAGGATGGCCGCTTCGTCGCCGTGCACCATCCGTTCACCGCGCCGCACCCGGAGGACCTGCCGATTCTGGAGTCCGATCCGGGTGCGGTGCGCGCCAATGCCTATGACATGGTCGTCAACGGCACCGAGGTCGGCGGCGGCAGCATCCGCATCCACGACCAGGCGCTGCAGTCCAGGGTCTTCACCGCCCTCGGCATCTCGGACGCGGAGGCGGCCGACAAGTTCGGCTTCCTCCTGGATGCCCTGTCCTTCGGTGCGCCGCCCCACGGGGGCATCGCCTTCGGCCTCGACCGCCTGGCCATGATGTGTGCCGGCGCGGACACGATCCGAGACGTGATCGCGTTCCCGAAGAACGCACGCGCGGCCGATCCGCTGACCGGGGCGCCGTCGGCGGTGTCGGCCCGCCAGCTGCGCGACCTCCACATCCGCAGCGAGGTTCCCACGGTCCGGCCTTGAGGCTGCTGCGAAAGGGGACTTTCGCCCCTCCTGGGGACGGGGATGCACAGTCCGCTGGCGCGGCGCTGTGGAGCACCGGGCCCTCGTCCCTTCCGCTCGCCGTCGCTGCGGCGGCGGTGGTGTGCTGGGCCGGTGGCGCCCTCGGCCGCCCTTGACGGTGCTGATAGGATGTACCTGCGCATAGCAAGCGCGACAGCGGCGGACGATCCCGGGGCCGCGGCAGGTGTCCGGTCCCGTCGGCCCGGAGCATCTGAACCGTGCGCCCCTCCGCCAGTCAGGAGGCGCCCATGCAGCACAACCCCTTCGGAGCCCGATCCGACATGCCCTGGCGGGGCGGCACGGCGGCCATCTTCCGCCTCGAGGCGTTGGCGCGGCAGGGGCTCTGCCGCCTGGAGCGACTGCCCTACTCGATCCGGGTGCTGCTGGAGAACGCCGTACGGGCCGCGGCCGCTTCCGGGGACGCGGCGACGGCCCTGGCGCTGGCCGGATGGACGCCGCAGGCCGCCGCGGGCGAGATCGAGTTCTTCCCCGGCCGCGTGCTGCTCCAAGACTTCACCGGCGTCCCCTGCGTGGTCGATCTGGCAGCCGTGCGAGCCGCCGTCGCCGAACGCGGGGGCGATCCGCGCGCCGTGCAGCCGGTGGTACCCGTCGACCTGGTCATCGACCACAGTGTGCAGGTCGACGCCTTCGGCAGCCCCTCGGCCTTCGCCCACAACGTGGAGCGGGAGTACGCGCGCAACGGTGAGCGCTACGCGCTGCTGCGCTGGGCGCAGGGGGCCTTCGACGGGGTGCGCGTGGTGCCGCCCGGAACGGGGATTGTGCACCAGGTGAACCTGGAGCACCTCGCCTCGGTCGTCGCCGTGCGGGACACGGGCGCCGGGCGCGTGGCGTTCCCCGACACCCTCGTCGGCACGGACTCCCACACCACCATGATCAACGGCGCGGGCGTCCTCGGCTGGGGCGTCGGCGGCATCGAGGCCGAGGCGGTCATGCTCGGTCAGCCGTACGGCATGACCATGCCGGAGGTCGTCGGCTTCCGCCTGGACGGCGAACTCCCCCCCGGAGCCACGGCCACCGATCTGGTCCTCACCGTCACCCAGCTGCTCCGGCGGCACGGCGTGGTGGAGAAGTTCGTCGAGTTCTATGGCCCGGGCCTCGACCGCCTGCCGCTACCCGATCGGGCCACGATCGCCAACATGGCGCCGGAGTACGGGGCGACGGTCGGCTTCTTCCCGGTCGATGCACGAACCCTGGAGTACCTCCGCCTCACCGGCCGCACCGCCGACCATCTCGACCTCGTCGAAAGGTACTGCAAGGAGCAGGGGCTCTTCCGCAGCCCGGGCGATCCAGAGCCCGAGTTCAGCTCGACACTCGCGCTCGACCTCGGCACCGTCGAGCCGAGTCTCGCGGGGCCGCGGCGTCCTGAGGACCGGCTGCGCCTCGGCGAAGTGGCCCGCGATTTCCGGCGCGCCTTCCCCGCGGCCTCCGTGGCGCCGGGCGGCGGACCGGCCTCCGCGACGACCGCGGTGGCGGCACCCGCCGAGGTCGGGCACGGCGCGGTGGCCATCGCCGCCATCACCAGTTGCACCAACACCAGTAACCCCGGCGTCATGGTCGCCGCCGGCCTGGTGGCCCGTCGGGCGGTCGAGCGGGGGCTGCGCGTCCCGGCCTACGTCAAGACGAGCCTGGCCCCCGGCTCGCGTGTGGTGGCCGACTACCTCCGCGCCGCTGGGCTGCTGCCGCCGCTGGAGGAACTGGGCTTCGCGGTCGTCGGTTACGGCTGCACGACCTGCATCGGCAACAGCGGGGCCCTGACCGACCCGGCCACCCGCGCCGCCCGCGAAGACGGGGCGGTGCTCGCGGCGGTGCTCAGCGGCAACCGCAACTTCCAGGGGCGCATCAACGCCCTGATCCAGGCCAACTACCTCGCCTCCCCGCCCCTCGTCGTCGCCTATGCGCTCGCGGGAACCGTGGACGTCGATCTGCGGACCGACCCCGTGGGCACCGACCGCGACGGCCGGCCGGTGTACCTACACGAGCTCTGGCCCGACCCAGCCGAGGTGGAGGCGGCCGTCCGGGGCGCGCTCGATCCCGAGATGTTCCGGCGGCAGTATGCGCGGGTCTTCGACGGCGACGAGCGCTGGCGCGGGCTCCCCGTGCCGGCGGGCGACCTCTACGCCTGGGACCCGGATTCCACCTATGTGCGGCGGCCACCCTTCTGCGCCGCGCCGGAGTGGACGGGAAGGCCGTTCGACTCGGCGCGCGTGCTCGCGCTCCTCGGGGACTCGGTGACGACCGACGACATCTCGCCGGCCGGCGGCATCCCGGCGGGCGGCGACGCCGGCCGGCACCTCGCCGCACACGGGGTCGCCCCGGCCGACTTCAACCAGTACGGGACCCGGCGCGGCAACCATGAGATCATGGCGCGCGGCACCTTCGCCAACGTCCGCCTGCGCAACCGCCTCGTGCCCGACACCGAGGGCGGCTACACCCTGCTTTTGCCGGAGGGTCGGCGGGCGAGCATGTTCGAGGCGGCCGAGGAATACGCCCGGCGCGGGACGCCGCTGCTGGTGATCGCCGGCAAGGACTACGGCAAGGGCAGTTCGCGCGATTGGGCCGCCAAGGGTCCCCTGCTCCTCGGGGTGCGCGCGGTCCTCGCCGAGGGCTTCGAGCGCATCCACCGGAGCAACCTCATCGGCATGGGCGTCCTGCCGCTTGAGTTCCGCCCGGGGGAGTCCGCGGCGGCCCTCGGTCTCACCGGCCGCGAGACGTACGCCGTCCGCTGGTCGGGCGAACTCGCCCCGTCCAAGGCCGTGGATGTGGTCGTCCGCGACGAGGGCGGCACCGAGAGGCGATTTACCGTCACGGCCCGCCTGGATACGCCCGCCGAACTGGAATGCTTCGCCGCGGGCGGGATCCTGCCCGCCACGCTGGCCCGCATCACCGAGGGTGCGGGCGCTACGCCGATGCGCCGTCCGGCCGGGGGCGCCTGAGGCCCGGCGGACGGTCGTGCGGGCGGAGGAGGGACCTGCCCGCGGGGCATGCTCCTTGCACCGGCTTCGCGGGCGGTGCTATCCTGAGTTCCGCGATGGTGCCGCTTGATTCCCTGCTGTGTGCGAGACGGCGCCGGGGTTGTTGAACCTACGCCAACAACTCGGGAGCCCAGCTCCGCGAGCCAGCGTGCAGACCGGCCGCTCCGGCCGGCAGCCCACAACGTTCGCGGGAGGCGCCCACCTGCCAAGGGGCAGGTTCTTACACTCGACGCCTACGGCACGGCGGGGTCTGTTCCTTCCCTTACGCGGGGGCCGCACCGGCGGTCCCCGCGCGCTTTGCCCGGCGGTCCGCCCACACCCCAGGCGCGCGTCCGGGACTCATCCGGTAGGCGGCGGGTGATTCGACCGTCGGAGGTGCGGCCTTGGCGGATCGACCCGGCCCGCGCAGCCTCTTCGACGACCCGTCGCCGGCCGGAGGCCCGTCGCCGGCGTCCGCCGCGGCGGCTCCCGACGCCCCCCTCGCCGCGCGCATGCGCCCCCACTCCTTCGACGAACTGGTCGGCCAGGACGAGGTCATCGGCCCGGGAAGCGTCCTGCGCCGCGCGCTGGACGCCGGACGCCTGCCGTCCCTGGTCCTGTGGGGACCGCCCGGCAGCGGCAAGACGACCCTAGCGCGGCTCCTGGCGCAGAGCACGGGTGCCGCGTTCGAGTCGCTCTCGGCCGTGGAGAGCGGGGTCGGCGAGTTGCGGGGCGTCCTCGCCGCGGCCCGGTCGCGTCGAGGGGTGGGGGGCCGCATGGTCCTCTTCGTCGACGAACTGCACCGCTGGAGCCGGGCGCAGCAGGATGCCGTGCTGCCGCACGTCGAGAACGGGCTGATCACGCTGATCGGGGCGACGACGGAGAACCCCAGCTTCGAGGTCAACGGCGCCCTCCTCTCGCGCTGCCGCGTGGTCCGGCTGCGCTCGCTGTCGGACGCCGACCTCGGGGTCCTGGTGCGCCGCGCGGCGACCGATGCGGTGCGCGGCCTCGGGGCCCTCGCCGTGGACCTCCCCGACGATGCGGCGGAACACCTGGTGGCCATCGCCGGCGGGGATGCGCGGGTCGCCCTCTCCGCGCTGGAGATCGCGGCGGCCGCCACGCCGCTGGATGCGGACGGCCGGCGCCGGCTGACGCTCCGGGCGGTGGAGGAGGCGGCGACCCGGCGCGCCGTCCGGCACGACCGCGCCGGCGACCAGCACTACGACACCATCTCGGCCTTCATCAAGTCCATCCGTGGCTCGGACGCCGACGCCGCCGTCTTCTGGCTGGCGCGCATGCTGGAGGCCGGGGAGGACCCCCTGTTCGTCGCCCGCCGGCTGGTCATCCTGGCGGCCGAGGACGTGGGGCTCGCCGACCCCGCCGCCCTGGGGGTGGCCGTGGCCGCGTGGCAGGCAGCCCACTTCGTGGGGATGCCCGAAGGCTATCTGCCGTTGGCCGAGGCGGCGATCTACCTCGCGACGGCGCCCAAGAGCAACTCGGCCCTGCGCGCCTATACCGCCGCCGCGCAGGATGTGCGCGCGCACCCGGACGCGACCGTACCGCTCCACCTGCGCAACGCGGTCACCGGACTGATGCGGGCCGAGGGGTACGGCGCCGGATATCGTTACGCCCACGATTTCGATGGCGGCGTGGCGGCGCAGGCCCACCTGCCGCCCGAACTCGCGGGACGCCGCTATTACCGGCCGGGCGGGCTGGGTGCCGAGGCCGTGATCGCCGAGCGGCTCGCGGATGTCCGCCGCCGGCTGGGGGACCCCGCTCCGAGCGCCGCGAAGCCGCGGGACGAGGCGGAGGCGCCCGGGCACGGGCGATCCGCGCCTTCCGGCGGTGTACCGGCGGCACGGCCCCGCGGGCCCGTCCAGGGGCCCCGAGACGGGGCGCCCTGAGCCCGGCGGGCCCCGGCCACGACGTCCAGGGCGGCGGCTGCGCGCGTGGCTCCCTGCGGGGCATCCCCGGGGGTAAGGACTCAGCAGCCCCCGTCTTGGGGGTGCTGAGTCCTTACTGTTCGGGTCCATCCGTCGCAGCGGTCCTGGGACCCGCTCCCGCAAGTGCGCCACCGGTCGGCGTCGCGCCATGACGGGCGCCGCGACTCGCACGGCCGCGCAGGCACAAGCCCTTCCCGGATGGGTCACGGCCATGGGTTGGGGTGCGTCCGTTCCTCCGCCACGCGGCGGTGTTCCCGACCAAGCCCAGTCCCAGCTGTCGGAGCCCCGCTTGCCAGGGGTGCTGAGGAGTCACTCCCGGGGCGTCTTTATGATGGACGCGCTCCTGCCGATAAAACCAAACAGCGGGGCGTGCTGGGCACAGCTGCGAGGCCCGCGTCAGGTGGTGCAGAAAAGGTCATGGATGACCTTGACAGAGAAGACCACGGCGGTGGCGGCACGGAGCGCTGGCTGCTGACCTATTCCGACATGATCACGCTGCTGATGGTGTTCTTCATCATCCTCTACGCCATGAGCAAGACTGACGTCGCCAAGTATCAGGCCATCGCCGTCTCCCTCCGGCAGGCGCTGTCGGGACAACCCCTCCCGCGCGGGCTGCCGCAGGACTCGGCGAACTCGCTCCTATCCGTGTCCCCGGTTCCCGGCCAGACGCCGGAGGTGGCCCCTTCCTCGTCCGACGTCCTGATCGCCCAGATGGCTCAGGAGATCCGTTCCATCCTGCACGCGCAGGGGCCGCATCAGGCGACGGTGCAGGTCGACGCGACGGGTCTGGACATCGCCTTTCAGGGCGACAACGTCTATTTCGCTTCGGCGAGCGCCGTGCTCAAGCCGACCTTCCAGCAACTGCTGCGCCGCATCGCCCCGGTGCTGAAGCAGAGCCCGAACGAGATCCGCGTCGAGGGCTACACCAACAACCTGCCGCTGCACAGCAGCCTCTACCCGACGGCGTGGGAATTGTCCGCGGCTCGGGCCGTCAACGTCCTGCGCTACCTGACGGAGGCCTGCGGCCTGCCGCCGCACCAGATGGAGGCAGACGCGTTCGGGCAGTGGCACCCGGCGTACCCCAACAACACGTCGGCGAACCTCGCGCTCAATCGCAGCGTGCACATCGTCGTCACCAAGCAGGCGCCCCCCGGCCTGAACCAGGGCGGTCCCGACGTGGCGCCCTAAGCGGCCCCCGGCCGGACGCGCCAGGGCGAAGCCGGGGACGCATCGCGGCGACCTGGGCCACCGGTCGGAGCCCGTGGGCCGAGGGATCAGCCGCGCCGGACCCGCCGGACCGGGGGGCGGGGGGCAACCCCGCCGCGGGCTTCGGGGGCGCTTCCCGCCGGACCCGCCGGACCGGGGGGACTACCCACGGTCCGGCGCCCGTCATCCGCAGACGTTGACCGACCTGGCCGCGGCCCTGTAGCGCACCGCCGCGGCCGGGCGGTCAGCCGCGCTGGCGCCGGCGCGTGCGGGCCGGGGGTTGGGGCGCCGGGGGCAACGGAGGCTCCGCCGGAACCGCGGTGACCCCCGGCGCGGTCGGCGCGGGCGACCGCGCTGCCGCTTCGGCCACACCCGGGGGGCGGACCGCGACGCCCGGCGACGGCCAGAGCCGCGGCCGCGGCGCCGAAATCGCGGGCTGCCACCACCGCCGGAGCAGTTCGCGGGCCACCCCGACGGCGGGTACGGCGAGCATCGCCCCCCCGAGGCCGTCCAGCGTCCAACCCGCGAAGACCGCGAGGATGACCGTCAGCGGATGCAGCCCCACCAATCCGCCGGAGATGCGCGGCACCAGGAAGTTGCTCTCCAACTGCTGGGCGCCGATCAGCACGGCGAGCACCCAGAGGACGTGCGGAAACGGTTGGGAGAGGGAGAGCAGGACCGGACCGACGGCGGCCAGGATGGGGCCGACGCTGGGCAGCAGTTCAAAGAGGCCGGCGAGAAAGCCGAGCAGGGCGGCGTCGGGCAGCCCGAGCAGCTGCATGCTGACGCCGACGATGACGCCGAAGACCACCGCCACGAGGAATTGCCCGCGCACGTAGTCGGCGACGACAGTGGCCAGGATGCGGCCGACGTCGCGCGCGGCGCCCTGCCAGCGGGCCGGGAAGAGCGAATAGATGGAGCGCGCCATCGCCTTGCCGTCCCAGATCAGGAAGAACGCGACGATCAGGACGAGCACGGTGTCGGTCGTGATCGTCGCCACGCCGCTGAGGACGCTCACGGAACCGCGCAACACGCCGCCCCCGGCGTTCTGCAGCGCCCGCACCAGATTGAGATGGATGCCCGAGGTGGAGGACCCGCCCGCCAGGACGCTGGTGAGGTCCAGGCGGATGCCGAACCGTGTGTTGATGTCGTTCTGCGTCGCGGTGAGCAGTGTCGTCACCTGGGCCAGCGTCTGCGGCAGGTGGCCCAGCATGCCCTGCGCCTGCCGCACCACGGTCGTCACAAGCCAGGTCCCCAGCAGGAGGAAGGGCGCGAGCAACACCAGCACGACGGCCAGGGCCGCGAGGGGGCGCGAGCGGATCGCCCGATGCAACCGGTCCGCCAACGGCAGGAGGATGACGGCCAGCAACGCCCCTAGACCCGTCACCGTCAGCACGGGGGCCAGGGCCTGGACGATGATCCAACCGAGCCACAGCACAGCGGCCGCGGCCAGGATCGTCAGCAGCGCCAGCAGCCAGGTCAGGAGCCGCTCCCGCTCCACACGCCGCCCTCCCGGCGACCGATTCGCATCCCGTCTGCTCTTTCGGCGCCCGAGGGCGCCGGCCCTGTACGCCCAGGTGCCCGGGCGGGGCGCCGGCGCCCCGCGGCACCCGGTGGTTGACATCCGCGCCCCGCCGCCGTAGCATGACCTAAAGGCACGCATTTGCTCGGAATTACCGGGCCGGCGCGCGTCCCGCGGCGGGGAGGAAACCGGCGTGTACATCTCCACGAAGGGCCGCTATGGGACCAAGGCGCTCTTCGAACTGGCCCTGCACCACGGCGAGGGTCCGAGGGCCCTGCGCGAGATCGCCGAGCGGCAGGGGCTCTCCGAGCACTATCTCGAGCAGCTCGTCGCCCCGCTCCGCAAGGCCGGCCTCGTTCAGAGTGTGCGCGGGGCGCAAGGGGGATACGTGCTGGCGCGCGACCCGGGCATGATCACGGTCGGGGACATCCTCCGCATCCTCGAGGGGCCGGTCACCCCGACCGAGTGTGCCCTGGAAAACTTCGATTTCTCTCGCTGCTGCGCCAATCCCGGCGTGTGCCCCGACCGCGACGTGTGGATCCGGGTCAGAAAGGGTATCGAAGAGGTCGTCGACAACATCACACTGGCCGATTTGGTGGAGGACTGGCAGCGAAGCCATGACCGGGCACCCATGTACTACATCTGATCATGACGCGATCGACGCGCTGGGCCGGGCATCGGGCGCGGACGCCGGTACGGCGCCCGGGTCGGCCGGCCCCGTCTATCTGGACCATGCGGCCACCACGCCGGTGCGCCCCGAGGCGTTGGCGGCGATGGCGGAGGTCTACCGGAGCGCGTGGGCCAATCCCTCCAGCGTGCACGCGCCCGGCCGCCGGGCCCGGGCCCTTCTGGAGCAGGCGCGGAGGCAGGTGGCCGACCTGCTGGAGGTGGCACCGGAGCGGCTGGTCTTCACCTCCGGGGGAACGGAAGCCAATAACCTGGCGCTGCTCGGGGCCGCAGGTGCGGCGCCCGCCCGCCGCCACGTCGTCGTCTCGGCCGTCGAGCACCATTCGGTGCTGGACGCGGCCCGGTCCCTGGAGCGCAGCGGATACCGGCTGTCCGTCGTCCCGCCCGACCGGGAGGGCCGCGTGGCCGCGGCGGCGCTCGGCGCCGCGCTGCGCGACGACACGGCCGTAGCCGCGCTGATGCTGGCCAACAACGAGGTGGGCACGATCCAGCCCGTCGCGGCGGCGGCGGCCGGGGCCGCCGCGCGCGGGGTGCCCCTCCTGGTGGACGCGGTGGCCGCGGCGGGCAAGCTGCCGGTGCACGCGCCCGCGCTCGGCGCCGCCTTCCTGACGCTGTCGGCGCACAAACTGGGGGGGCCGCAGGGGGCCGGCGCCCTCTACGTGGCGCCCGGGCGTGAATTGGCGCCCCTGCTGCACGGCGGTGGCCAGGAGCGGCGCTGGCGCCCAGGGACGGAGAACGTCGCGGCCATCGTCGGCTTCGGCGTCGCGGCCGAGCTGGCGCGGCGCGAACTCGCGGACAGCGCGGCCCGCCTGCGCACGCTGGCCCGGTCCCTGGAGGCCGCGATCCTCGGCGCAGGGTGCGGCGCCGTCGCCACCGGACCGGCCGACCCGGAGGCGAGGGTGCCGGGACTGGTCTCCTTAGCCTTCCCCGGGCTCGACGGCGACGCCCTGCTGGTCGCCCTCGACCTCCAGGGCGTCGCCGCGGGAGCGGGGGCGGCGTGTACCTCCGGGAGCGTGCTGCCGTCGCACGTGCTGACGGCGATGGGGCTGCCGGGGGCGGCCTGCCGCGCCCCCCTGCGGCTGTCCCTGGGCCCGGAGAACTCCGACGCCGACGTGGCGCGGGTCGTGGCGGCTGTGGCGCGCGCCGCGCGCCGCCAGGCGGCGGTGGATGCGCCCTGAGCTTTCCGCCCGCCGGCCACCCGTATCTGCCGTGCGCCACGGCGCCGGCGTGGTCCGGGTGCGGCTCCGCGAGTTGGGGAGGTGGCGTCATGCTGGTCGTCGTCGCGATGTCCGGCGGGGTCGACAGTTCGGTGGCCGCCGCCTTGCTGCGGGCGGAGGGGCACGAGGTCGTCGGAGTCACCATGCAGATCTGGCCGGACGAGGGCCTCCTGCGCAGCGAACGCAAGGGCGGCTGCTGCGCGATGGGCGCCGTGCGTGACGCCCGCGCCGTGGCGACCCTCCTGCGCATCCCCTACTACGTCTTCCAGATGCGCGAGGAGTTCGAGCGCCACGTCATCGCGCACTTCGCCGCCTCCTACGCGTCAGGGCGGACGCCCAACCCCTGCGTGGCCTGCAACGAGCACATCAAGTTCCGAGCGCTCCTGCAGAAGGCGCGGCGCCTCGGCGCCGACGCCTTGGCCACGGGGCACTACGCGCGCATCGGCCGGTCGGCCGACGGCGGCCTGCGCCTGATGCGCGCCACCGACCGCCGCAAGGACCAGTCCTACGTGCTGCATCCCCTGCGGCGGGAGGACCTCGGCTATCTGCGCTTTCCGACCGGGGGGATGTCCAAGGAAGAGGTCCGGGCCCGGGCGCGGGACATGGGGCTACCCGTCGCGGACAAGCCGGACAGCCAGGAGATCTGCTTCGTCGGCCCGGAGGGGTACGCCGCCGTCGTGGCCCAGCACCGGCCGGAGGCGGTGGAGCCGGGCCCCATCCTCGACGTCGACGGCCGCGTGCTGGGCCGGCATGGCGGATTGGCCCAGTACACCGTCGGCCAGCGCCGCGGTCTCGGTCTGCCGGGACCCGAGGCGCGGTTCGTGGTGGCGCTGGATCCCGAACGGAACGCGGTGGTGGTCGGCACCGCGGGGCAGACCTACGCCTCGGCCTGCAGCGTCCCGCGGGCCAACTGGCTGGTGCCGGAGGTGCCTGCGGTCACGACGCGCCTGACCGCCAAGGTGCGCTCCGGACCGGCCGAGCACCCGGCGGTCCTCGCCGCGGCCGGCCCCGACGGGTTCAGCGTGGAATTCCCCGAGCCGGTGCGGGCCGTCACCCCCGGACAGGGGTGCGTCCTCTACGATGGGGACGAGGTCGTGGGCGGCGGGGAGATCGACGCGGTGCGGCGGAGCGTGCCGGCCGCCGCCGGCGCGGGCGCGGCGGCGATCTGAACCCGGCGGCCGGGCGCCCGCGGGCGGGCATCCTCGCGCGGCCGGTCGGGCAAGGCGGACCCCGATCCTGGCGGCCGGGGGAGGGGTGGGCGGGTGCGGCGCCCGCCTATCGGGTGACGCGTACGGCGACCCACTGCCCGTCGACGAGTTCATAGAGCGACACCGTGTACAGGTCCTCCCCGAGACGGACCGCCGCCGAGGCACGGTTGTCCTTGCCGGCGGTCACCTCGACCGCGGGCGCGGCGCCCGCCCCGGGCCGGCCGAGTCCCCGGGCGATGGTTCGGGCGGCCGCCGCCGCGACCTGTGCCGCCCCGCCGGGCGCCTCCCCCCGGCCCAGGCCGAAGGTCTCCGGGGAGAGCCCGCCGCCGCGGAGTTGCCATCCCTTCGGGGATGGCTCAGCGGTGTAAAATCCAGAGGCGTAACCGAGCACCACGTGCGGCGCACCGCCCCCGATATCCGTCAGCGTCCTGACCTCGACGAAGACGCGCTCCGCTCGGGGATCGCCGAGGGGCGGGCCGGCGGGGAGGACGGCGAGGAGATCCAGGGTCCGGGTCTGCGCCCAGCCCTCGACGAAGGCGGCGAAGGGCAGGGCGCTCCGCCAGGTCGGGGCGAGGTAGGCGTACGCGTGCGCGAAGGCTTCGGTGGCCGGCGGCGCCGGCCGGGCGCCCTCCGGCTCTGTCGGCGCGGCCGACGACCGCCCCGGCGGAGCCGCCGTCGCCGGCTTCGCGGCGGCCGGTGCCGCGCCCGCGGCGCCCCGGCCGGCTACGGCCGCCGATAGGGCCCAGAAGAAGCCGGAAACGGCGGGTACGGGTCCGGGCGCCGCCGCCGGCTGCGTCTCCGGCGGCAGCAGGGCCGGGCGCGCGAGGTCGGGTGCCGCGTGCGTGGCCGCGTGCGCGCCGGAGGCGTGCGCCGGCAGCCAGCTCACCGCACCCAGAAGCAGCAGGGCGCCCGCCGCGGACGCCGCAGTGCGCCGGAACACGGCAGCCCCCCCCTTTCGCCCCCTGCTGGCGGGTGTATGCGGCGGCGGGTGCCTGCAGCACGTGTCGCGCACCGGCGGAGCGGGGTTGCCCGTCTGAGCGTCCCCTCGGGACGCAGGGGGGTATTTTTGTTCAAGGGTGCCGGATGATGCTGCAGGAATCTCCCGTGGTGCGTCCAATCTACGGGCACGGGCTGATCGGGGGGTGCGGTCGGGTCCCGGTTCCGGGCGGTTTCGGGCGGCCGACGGGGGACGGGCGGTTCGGGGTCAGTGCAGGGCGATATCATGCGGCTGCGGTCTTATACATTGCTCCGCCCTCCGATCCCGACCGTCGCCGAACCGGGTCTCGGATACGCACATTTGAGGGGGTCGGCGGAGCAGATGGCGGAGGTGGAGGCGCGCATGTTCGAGATGGAGGGCCCACTCGGACGCCGTGGTGCTATTCGGTTGATGGCCGGCGCAGCAGCCTTGGGAGTCGGTTCGGTGGCGCTCGCCGCCTGCGGTGCCAGCGTTCCGGGAGCCACCGCCGTGACGGGCGGCGCGACCCTCAACGCGGCGAATGCCCAACCGTCCAATCCGCAGTCGATGGTCTCCGTGAGCGGCGGGACCTACACGCTCGTCGCCCAGGCAGGCTCGGTCGCCAGCGGCGCCAAGGAGGACGCCTGCACGTACTTCTTCTCCGAGGCGACGCAGGACGGCACGTACACCTGCCAGGTGAAGACCCAGCCGGCCGCTGCCTCGGATACCGGTTGGGCCACGGCCGGTCTGATGGCGCGTCAGTCCGGAGACGCCGGCTCGCCCATGGTGGGTGTCTTCGCCACCACCGGGCAGGGGGTCCAGTTCATGTGGCGCAACACCTACCAGACGGCCGCCGCGATTTGGCCGATGGCCATCGCCATCGGCGTCTCTGCGCCCATCTATGTGAAGTTGGCGAAGGCGGGCGGCAACTGGACGGTGTCGTACTCGACCGACGGGAAGACGTACGAGAACGCGACATCCATGCAGGTGGCGTTCTCGGGCACGTCCTACCTGATCGGTTTGGCCGCCTCGTCGCACTCGAAGGCGCAGGCGCTGGACGTGTTCACGAACCTCACCGGGTTCAAGAGCGCGCCCTCGATGTACCTCGACGTCAACTCCAGCAACACGAAGGCGAACTCGTCCTCCTCGTCGGCATAGTCGACCGGCGGGTGTGGCGGCGCACAGGGATCGGGCCGGGGCTTTTTGTCCCGGCCCGATCGTTTTGAGGTGACTCGCAGCGGCCCCAGTCCCTGGGGGTGCTGCGTAGTTGCTGTTCCGGTCCATCCGGTCCATCCGCACCATCCGCACCATCCGGCGGCCGGCATCCGTTCCGACGTTGCGGCCACCGGTCGGCGTAGGACGCCACCGGGCACCGCAAGGCGTTCGGCCGCGTCGTCGCACGCACGGATGTGCCCATTCCCAACCTGACCGCTGTCGTGGGGGCGGTACGTTCCTGCATCCGTCGGCCGGCGGCCTTCCCGACCAAGCCCGCTCCAAGCCGTCCGGCCCACAGATCCTCCAGCGTGCTGAGTCGTGACTTTTGAGGATCGTGCTCGCGGGAGCTGTGCGACCGTCGGGCACCGACGGCGCTGTGGACGGCATCCGCACCCGAGGCCACGCACGACCGCCTGCGGTCCGGATATGCGCGCCACCGGTGGAGGACAGGCGTCACCGCCCCTCCCGGCAGACGGGGACCGCCCATGCACCGACCGCCCCCCTGTAGGCCGCCTGTTGGCCCACGCCGCCGGGGGCCCTCGGTCCTCCGCCGGTGTCCTTTTGCACCGCTCGCCTCGCCCCCCCCCCCCCCCCCCCCCCCCCCCCCCCCCCCCCCCCCCCCCCCCCCGGCGCGCCCGCCAGTCGCCGCGGCCCCCCCCCCCCCCCCGCCCCCCCCCCCGC
>Ga0080006_1149946_pt1 | contig 94532 bp, 74 predicted proteins | sample RS3BMetagenome_FD_69209 | JGI IMG/M metagenome (GOLD analysis project Ga0080006, IMG submission 69209) | Ferric oxide microbial mat and aquatic microbial communities from Rainbow Spring, Yellowstone National Park, USA - RS3B (SPADES... ... | reverse complement strand
TCCTGTCGGCGGCCGCTGCTGGGACATCGGTGGTCCCTACCCGAGGCTCGCGCTCGGAGGCCAGAGCTGGTTGGTCAGATGCAACGCCCGTTTCGACCATCTCTGCTTCCGCCCCTGGTTTTGGCGTCAGCGCGTCGGTGATCTCTGCCTGGCGAGCCCGCAAGTTGGCGAGTCGCCCTACCTGATCGAATGGCTTGCCGAGCAGCTCGTCTGCCTGGACAGCATCACGTCGGATGGCGGTGAGCTCTGTCACGTCGTTGCTCAGGCGCTCTTCCAAGTCCCCGAGGCGATTGGTGAGCCTCGTCACCAGCCCGCTCGGGTGCTCCTGATCGATGTCAGCAGCCGCGATGATGATCGGCCTGATCGGCGCTTCGGGGAAGAAGAGATGCAGCTCGGTCTCCCCGGCGTCGCCCTTCACCGCAATCGCCAGGTCGAATCCGGCGAGGTGCCCGATGGTCACGGTCTGGTCGAAGCGGTGCCGTGCGTCGGAGAGTGCGTCTTTGATCCGCTCTCCGACTTCTGTTCTCTTGTTGCAGGTCACCCCGGTGATGGTGGCGGCAAACGCCTCGCCGGTGATGTCCTCTCGGCGTTCCAGTGCGGCCTCGAGCAAGTCGATCTCGTGCTCCAGGCGCTCTGAGGCCGGCCCAGCGCTGGCAATGGTCTTCGCCAGGCGGCGCTGGTCGGAAGCGTGGGCGGCCGCCAGGCGCTCGAGTTTGGCCACTTCGGAGTCGACACCCGCCTTCTCCATGATCAGGGGATTGCCGGTGGCCAGAGCCTTCACCTCCCCGTAGCTGAGCGACTGCTCGCCGACATCGTCGAGCTGGCGGGAGAGCTCGGTGTCTCCCCGGGTCACCTGGGCGATGAAGGCGGCTTTGCGTTCGACAGTTCCCCACATGAAGACGTCGAAGCTCGCTTCGGTCACGTATCGGAGGATCTCGACATCTGGGTTGAGGTTCCCCTGTCGGAGGATCCTGCCCTCTCGTTGTTCGATGTCTGCGGGTCGCCAGGGACAGTCGAGGTGGTGGAGTGCCACCGCACGGTGCTGGACGTTGGTGCCCACCCCCATCTTCTCGGTGGAGCCGATAAGCACGCTGATGGCACCGGATCGGCACTGGGCGAAGACCTCCGCCTTCTCGCGGTCGTTCCTCGCCTCGTGGATGAACCGCACCGAGGTGGCGGGCATCCCACGTTCGACCAACTGGGCACGCAGCTCGTCGTAGGGGTTCCACTCCTTCCGTGGCGTGCCGAGATCGCAGAACACCAGCTGGAGGGCACCGAGACGCTCGCCCATGGTGGCATAGGGGCGCTCCTTGGTGGCATGCCAGATCCGAGCGATGCGGTCAGCTGCCGCGGTCGTCTTCCCCCCGTCTGGATCAGGGGTCAGCCCGACCAGTCGCAGGTCGAGGGCAGCCTTTCTCCCGTCGCCGGTGATCTTCAGCATATTGTCCTCTTCGGGCCGGACGGCTCCCCGGGCGACAGCCTCGGCCCGGGCGACCAGGCTCTCCACGTAGGTGGAAAGGGTGACCGATGGGGGTACGACGACGACCTCTGCCCGTGTGCCGATGAGTCTCGGGGTCGGGAGATCGAGCTGTTCAGCCGTCCGTACGTCGGCGACCTCCGCGAACATGGCCCGGAGCTCGGGGACGTTGGCGAACCGGGCGAAACGGTCCTTCATCCGGTAGCTGCCACCGTCAGGGGCCAGCTCCAGCGCGCTCACCGTCCGCCCGAAGTTGGCAGCCCAGGCGTCGAAGGTGGCGATGCCGGCTGCCTTCAAGGCAGCCGGCTGGAGGTAGCGCTGCATCACGTACAGCTCGGAGATCGAGTTGGACACGAAGGTGGCCGTGGCGAAGGTGGCCACCCGACCGCCGTGTCGCTGGCGGAGGAGGTGGAGCTTCAAGTCGAGATCGGTCGCCCGTTTGGATCCCATTCCGCCGATCCCCTGGATGCGGGTCGGGAAGCTCAGGTTCTTGAACAGATGGGCCTCGTCGATGAACACGTAATCGACCCCGGTCTCCTCGAAGGTGACGCCGTCCAGTCTCCGTTGGTCCTCTCGTATGGACTTGGTCCGCTCCTCCAGGCGGATGATGTCGGCTTCCAGCCTCTTCACGCTGAGACCGTGTTCGCCCTTCGACTGGCTCTGTGCGGCTCGGTACTCGGCGATCTGGGCCTCGCGGTAGGCGATCTCGGCATCTTTGGACACCCGGATCCGCTCGAAAGCGCTGTGGGTGATGACCACCGCGTCCCAGTCTCCGGTGGCACAGCGGGCGACGAACTCCTTCATGGCGTCTTTGCTGGTGGCCTCCTTCGTCGCCATCAGGATGTTGGCCAGGGGATAGGCCTGGAGGAGTTCGGCGCTGAACTGCTCCAGCATGTGGTTCGGCACCACGTAGGCCGGTTTGGACACCAATCCCAGTCGCTTCATTTCCATGCCGGCGATGACCATGGTGGCGGTCTTGCCGGCCCCGACTGCGTGGCCGAGCAGGACCGCCGGCTCCTGGACGGAACGCCAGGCGGCGTCCAGCTGGTGCGGGTGCGGGGTGAATGCAGCCGACAGGCCGGAGAGGCTCTGGTGACTGCCATCCCAGGTGGGAAGCACCACCGAGTTGAACAGTTCGTTGTAGCGGCGACCGAGCCGCTCGGCCCGCACCGGGTCCTCCCACACCCAGGTGGAAAAGCGATCGGAGAGTGCCTGTTGCTTCTCTCTCGCCAACAGGGTCGCCTCCGGGTTGAAGACACGGCCCCCGTCGCCATCGGAGTCATAGACGGCGGCAGACGTCTGGTTGAGTGACTTGGTGAGCAGACCCACCCCATCTGCCCGATCGGTACCCCAGTTCGAGGTCATTGCCACAGACTGCTTCTGCCAGGTCGGAACGCTGACCGTCCAGGTGGCGTTGACCTCGACGTGTTCGACCGCCACCTGGTTCGCACCCAGGACCTCTCGGACGAAGGCGGCTACGTCGGACGACTCGATCCAGGTGACTCCTGGTCTGGCATCGATCTCTTCGGGTGCCAGGTCCTCGGGGAGGATGGCTTCCAACGCCACCACGTTGACCGCGAGACTCGGGTGGTTCGTCGCTGCCAACGATGCCTCTGCCAGCTTTACCCGGACGTTGCCCGAGAGGTAGCGGGCAGCAGGTACCAGCTCGCCGGAGGCGGGATCATCGAATACCAGGGCGCCAAGTCGTGTCCGGGCATCTGCTGGATCGATGCCGAGGAGCGTTGCCACCCGTTCGAGGGTGACCGTGCCCTGTTCGTCGAGACAGATGGTGATCGCCTCTTCGGGGCTGTCCGCGTGGCTCTTCACCTCACGGGGGCCGACCACCCGCTCGGAGAAAATCGATGCCTTCGTTGCGCTCTGGGACTCGGGGTCGAAGACCTCGAGCGCGAGTAGCGACGGGAAGTCCGGGTCAGTGCGGAATCCGCCGAGCTCTGGATTGCGCCGACCAATGGTCGTCTCGCCAGTGTCAGGGTCTACCCGCCCGGTCTCATACGTGGTGAACCGGCTGATCGGTCCGAACCGGGCGACGTAGTCGTCGTAGCGTTGGTTCAGGAGCACCTGGGCCGAGCGGAATGCGCCGTCGTCGGAGGTGCCCGATTGGATCGCCAGCACGTCGGCCATGGTGTCCCGCAGGTGGCACAGTGCCCGCAGCTCAGGGGCGCGGCTCTTCGGCTTCGCTTGGAACGGCTCCAGCTCGCCCCCACGCACCCGGGCGAACGTGGCGACTCCGCTGGTCACTATGGAGCCTTCCTTGCTCACCGTCGATCGTTCGGTGTCCGATGCACGGACGAGCTGGTTGGCGGGTTCAGTGGTGGACGCTGTGGTGGACGCAGCGGCAGGCCCAACGGTAGGCGGACCGGGCAAGGCGGTTGGCGTGGCCGCAAGTGACTGCTCTTCGGCGAGTTCGGGTGCTGTCCCCGGTTGATAGGTGAGCCCGCGCTCGGCCGCACCGGCCACCAGCGTGGTGATGGCAGCCTCAATGGTCTTGTCCGGGTCGGCAATGACGTCGATGTCGTGCTCCCCGTACTGGCCGTTCACCCGACGCAGTTCTCCGAGGATCATCTCGGGGTGGGCGGCGAAGTACTCGTTGACTGCCACCTCGCCATCTGCGGTCACGACCGGGGCGAGCGACATCCACGACTCACCTCGAGATTCTGCGTCGGGGAGCCGCTTGGACAGCACCACGATGTCGCACACCACATCGGTGCCCGCTGCCGCTCGAAACGTCCCCGCGGGCAGTCGGATCGCGCCGATCAGGTCGGCCCGTTCGGCCATGGCTTGACGGGCCGCGTCTGCCTTGGCGTCCAGCGTGAACCGGCTGGTAACAACCGCGACGAGTCCGCCGGGACGGGTGAGATCGAGACCCTTCAGGATGAAGTGGTTGTGGATCGAATGGCGGCCGGTGTTGTGGTCTGGATCGTGGAGGGTCAACTTGCCGAAGGGGACGTTCCCGATCACGAGGTCGACGGCACCGGGAGCGAGCCTGGTGTCTGCGAAGGACTCGCTGCGGATGTCGGCCTCGGGGTAGAGGGCAGCGGCGATGGCCGCGGTCACCGGGTCGAGCTCGACCCCGGTGACGGCACAGCCCTGCGGGGCGAAGCCGATGAAGTTGCCGGACCCACAGCCCGGCTCCAGCACTCGTCCGGTCGTGAACCCGAGGTCGGTGACGACAGACCACACTGCTTCGACCACTGCTGCCGAGGTGTAGTGCGCGTTGATGGTGGTGCGCCTCGCCGCGTCGAGCTCCCGATCGGAGAGGAGGACGGCCAGCTCTGCCCGAGTGGTGGCGAAACGAGCGCTGGCGTCGTCGAACACTTCGGGGACCGCGCCCCAGCTCGCCCACCGGGCGAGGGTGGCCTGCTCGTCGGGGCTCGGCGCTCTCGATTCCGACTGGAGCAGCCGCAGGGTGCGGAGTGCAGCCAGGTTGGCCTCGACTTTGGCCCTCTGACCAGGTGGGGCGAGGTCAGCCTGTCCGGCGGGGCGGAAGGCGACTAGTCCTCGGCGAGCAGCATCTCTCGTTGCATCTGGACCCACTCGAGCATCGAGCCCGCCGCCGGGTTCGCCTCGTCGTCGAAGTCCTCCCCGTTCTCCTCGGTCCAATCCGCCGTGGGGTGGTGCCTCTCCGGCGGGGGATAGAGCAGCTCGCGGATCGTCTCCTCGGCCATCTGTCGGGTCGCCAGGTCGCTGTCGCCCAGCTCCGGTCTCGAGAGCTTCGAGTAGATCGAGGAGACTTGGCTCTCTGCTATCTCCCCGATCTCGGTGAAGTAGGCCTCTTTGTCCTCGATCTCCGAGTACCACGTCGGGCAGTACTCGGCCAGGTAGTCCTTCGCCTTGTGGCCGTAGCTGTTCATCAGTGCCACCTTTCAGCAGCTCGTCGAAGGTGAGCTGGTTCTCACTGCTCCTCCGCCGGTTTCGGCGTCTCAACGGTGCCTCCCTTCAGCGTAATTGGCGGATGCGACACCCACGGCCCCGGAGGGCGTTGGCCCGACGGCGCCCTCTGGGCGGATGGAGGTGGACCGGGTGCAGAGGATGGAGCGGGTCAAAACGCTGGCGTCTGGCCTCTACCGGCCATGACCCGTGCTCGCCAGCGCCTGGTCCACCCCGAGCTCGACATCCAAATCGAGGTCCGCGTCCAAATCGATGGTCGTCACCGCCGGCCTGTTCGCCTCGATTCCCTCGACCTCCATCGGCACCGACTCAGCGAGCAGGTGATCGAGCTCGGACGGCGTCTCCGGTTCCGTCTGTCGTCCCGCCTCGACCTCTCGGTCAGCTTCCTGGCGGGCGAGAGCCTGTTGGGCGACCAGTGCGTGCAACTCCCGTTCGGCCCGCTTGCGCTCCTCGAGCTGGCGGGCAGCCTCGGTCGCCAACCGCCGTTCTGCCTCCGCCTCTTGGTGGTGGCGCCGGGCGCGCACCTCGCTCCTCTGGAGCCCTCCGGAGAGCGAGGTGCGCAGCATCTGGGTGAGGTGTCCGTGCAGCTCTTGGGCGATGTTCTCTTCGTCAGCCATCGGTGTGCTCCTCCGTCGTCAGTGTGTTGGTCGGGGCTGAAATGGGTGCTTCGCTGGATGTCGGTTCGGAGGTCCACGCCTTGGTGTCCCGGCGGTGGCGGGTGTGGCAATGCCCGAAGGGGCCGGTGTCCGGGTGGCACAGCCGAGGCAGGTGTCGGTCGGCATGGGTGAGCCACCACGCGCTCTTCCAGGGCCCTCCGCCGATGCGCCCGAACTCCCATGCCTCCCACAGCGCATCGAGACGCTCGACGGCCTCAGGGTGGTCCCACCACCTCGGGCACCACTCGACGGTGCGGGTGATCTCCCGCTCCATCCTCGGACACAGCCACTCGGCCACCCAGGTTGCGGTGTCGGGGTACATCGGTGCTGACCCCTCCGGCCACAGCGGTGCCGTCGAATTGCCGTCGACCTGGGGGGCCGGCGGCTCGACCTCGGTGAGTAGGGACGGGTCCACGATGCCCGGCTCAGCGGCACTCACGTGCGGTCCTGAACTGGCGTTCGAGATTGTGTGTGGCTCGGGATCCGAATGGCGAGGGACTCCCGGACCGATGGACCGAACCGGCCGTCGAGGACACTCTCGGTGCGGATGAGCACCGGGTCGATGCCCGAGGCCATGAGCAATGCCCGGCCCCGGGGGAGCGCGGCCAAGGTCGCCACGTCGAAGATCGGCTCCCGCCTTGTCGCGTACGACCGACTCTGGCCCATGCGCCCGCCGTTGTACGAGGTGGTGAGTTGGCGGGCATCCATCTCCCCGCACACCGCGGAGATGTCCCGGAGGAAGCCCTCCTCGTTGGACCCTCCCCCGTAGAGGCGAATGTTGGCGGCCCCCCAGAGCTTGCGCATGCCTTGTTCGCCCCAGACGTCGACCCCTTGGGACCACGACTGGAGGAACGACAACAAGATGATGCCCCGTGACCCGTAGTGCGAGTAGAGATCGGGTAGCTCCCGCCACCGACAGACGTTGGCCACCTCGTCCAAGGGACAGACCATCGGGATCGCCAGCCTGCCTCGGGGGGAACTGGCAGCCAGGCGTTCAGCGGCGAGCACCACCGCCGCGGTCAGTGCCGCGGTCAGTGGACCGGCAGAGCCCGGACCTTCCTTAGACAGCGAGTACAGCGTGTCCGTCGAGGCAGCGAAGGCGTCTGCATCGAACCGTGGACGTTTGTCGTGACCATCGGCGATCCACGTCCCGAGGTTCGGATCAGCGAGGAACGAGACGTTCTTGCGGGCGGTGCCGAAGACGCCCGCACGCTGCTTCTCCGGCTGCTTCATGACGTCGGCGAGCGCTTCGGCCGCGAGCTCGTGACCTTGTTCGATCAGTGCCTGGACGATTCCCTCGTTTCGTCCCGTTGCCAGCCACCGATAGACGGCGGTCAACGGTTGGGTGGTGAGATGCGCCGCCAACAACAGGATGGCCAGTAGCTCTTCTCCCTCGGGGTCGAAGTAGGCATCCCGTTGCGCTCCGGGTGGGCGGCTGGCCGCGGCGAACAGTCCCGCCAGTGTCCGTGCACCGGCGAGGTCACCGGCCATGTCGAGTGGGTTCCACCACCAGGTCGGATGCCCGTCGGCGATGCCCTGAGGATCGAAGATCCACACGGCCGCGTTCTTCCCGCGGGCAGCTGCCGTGAGGTCGACGACATCGCGCTTGTTCGAACACGTGTAGACGGCACCCGGGGCAGCCAGGATGGCGGGGGCCACCTGCGAGGTGGTCTTGCCGGTCCGTGCTCCGGCGATGACGGCGGTGACGTCCTCCCACGACTGGCGGATGACTTGACCGCTGACCACGTCCCGTCCGAGCGCGAGGCCCGGTCCGACCTCGGAGGCCACCGGTGCATAGCGCTGGTCGGTGTAGCGACGCAGTGCGCGTGGGTTCCGGGGCAGCCGCCTTGCCAGCAGATCGATCACCTCGTGCCGGTTGCGGTAGTGACCCACCATGAGGGCGACCAGCAGGGTGACAATGGCAGCAGTGACGATCTCCGCGATCAGGACGTAGGTACCGGCCACCGGCCACGGGGTCTTCTTTCTCAGCAGATCGACGACGAGGGCTACCGGGTTGGCCGGGGGAGGGGTCAAGTGATCGATCCCCGCCCCCAGGTGGGCCGCGCACCAGACCACCGCCAGCAGGAGTGTCGCACCACCGATGGCGATGACTGCGTAGAGCTCCTCGGTCATGGTGTTCTGGGAGATGCGATTGCGGGGTCGTCTCATCGGGGTCTCTTCATGCGTTCTGCCTCCACTGCTTGTTGGTGTCGTTGACCGCTCGCTCCGCCTCGGTGAGGACCACCTCGATAGGGATGCCGGGACGGCCGCCGACCTTGATCAGGAACTTCCCCCGGCCAGGTGGGGGTGCCTCCGTCTCCGCCACCACGTCCCACGACGGTGGAGAGGACCACGAGGTGATGAGGTTCCGTTCCGGCTCAGACAGTGCGACCACCCGCTCGAGTGCCGGGAGCTGGTCGGCGGCCAGGCCTGCGGTGGCGATGAACCCGGCCCGTTCGGCGAATCCCTGGGCCTTCATCCGATCCGACTCGTTCGGCAGCGCCAACAGATCGGCCATGGTGTGGGTGACGAGCGCCATCCCCACGCCCTTTTGCCGGTTGAGCCGGGTGAGGGCGTCGACCCGGTCGACGAGGCCTTCGCCTGCCCGCAGCACCCGCCACAGCTCGTCCAAGACGATGAAGAAGTTCCGCTGGGGCTCGAGGGCGGCGTCTGCCAGAGCTTGCGCGGCTGCGATGGCTCCGAAGCCTTCTCCCCAACAGGCGAGCAGTACCGCGGCCTGGAGCTTCTCATCGCTCTCTCCGATTCCGGAGATGTCGATGCACAACGGCGCCGAGAGTGTCACCGGCACCGAGGTGCGCTTGGCGAAGGTGGACCCGAGGGCGCCGTCGACCAGGGCGACGAGCGACGCCTGCAGGCCATCGGTGGCCTCCCGGTAACGGGCGTCGCTGCTTCGGGCAAGGGTCACCCGACGAAGCTCCTCGGGACCTTCCTCCAACACGGCGATCAGCTCGAGAAGCGTCGCTTCCCCCGGTCGATGGTGCTCGTCGAGCACGGAGAGAGCGGCGGCGATGATCGCCTCTTCGACGTCGGTGACACGGTCCCTGCGGTTGAGGCCCACCAGCGCTGCCACCATGGTGAGCCGGCGCCCGAGCGCGTCCTCGGTCAGCTTGATCCGGGCATCACCGCAGAGCCGGAGCGCAGCGGATGTCGCGGCCCCCGGGTCGAGCACGTTGAGGGCACCCTGACCACGGCCGAGCGCCACTACGTTTCCACCGAGAGCTGTGACCAGGTCCACGTAGTCGGGCTTCAGGTCCCCGAAGACGAGGGGCTGGACCCCGTATCCGCACAGACCGATCGCCATGCGTCGGATCAGAGACGACTTGCCCAGCCCGGGTTTGCCGAGGACGAACATCGATGGGTTGGCGATCAATCCGGCCCGAGCGAACCAGCTGATCGGGTCACAACAGACCGTGGAGGCTGAACGCAGGTCCCGCCCGACGGGGACGCCGACCATGGGCGTCCCCGACCCGGCGATGAAGGGCCACAGCCCGCAGACCTGGCGGGTGGTCGCTCGCCACTCGGGAGCAGCCTCGACGTAGGTGGCCTGGCCTCCGCCCCGGCCCGGGAACCCTCGGGCGGGGATGCGCGCTGCGCCTGTGCGACCGCGGCGTGCCTTCTGCCCTGTGCCGACCGTCACGGGGGGAAGGTCTGTGGGTGATGTGACAGGCCGCCTCACGACGACGCCCCCCTCACAGCATCTCCCGGATCGACTGGGGCACCCGCAGGTGGCTTGGGAGGACAAGGCCGAGCGGCAGGGTGGCGGCGAAGGCGGATGCCTGGCAGCCGAAGGCTGGCCGCAGAGTGATCCGCGAGGCCGCCGCCATGTTCTCCATGGCCACGATGGCCAGCTCTACCTCCGAGCCGGCGCTGTCCCCTCCGGCGAGGACGGTGGCGGTCGCGATCAGGCCGAAACGCACGAGACCTGCCCCTTGTGCCTCTTCCTCCGCGCTCTTGTCTGCCGCGGTCGCAGAGATGGCATCCCGGGCCCGCCCGAACTTCTTGCCCGAGGCGACAAAGGCGGCGTCGAGGCGGTCCCGCTCCACTGTCTTGGCCGCTGAAGCCGAGTCGTGGGGTCGGTAGAGGAGGGCCACCCGCTTTCTGGCGATGTCCGGGTGGGGGCTGAGCAGCTGGGCCAAGGTGTTGGAGAACACGTGCCCGGCCGGGGCCTTCGCCATGAACCAGCTCACCGACAATCCGGAATCGTGGCGGTAGCGGTCGAAGTGCTCCTCGGTTGCCGACGGGCCGGCCTCATCCCAGTGCATGCCCCCGTCGCCGGCAGTCAAGTGTTCGATGGCGGCATGGGCAGCCGGGTCATAGGAGACCCGGGCGCACCGGGCCAGGCCTGCGGTGGTCATCGGTCGGGCCGCCCCGGCTCCGGTGGCCCCGAGGGTTTGGGTAAGCCCGGGGAGGCGTTGTCCGATGTGGACCGCCATCTCGGCCACGGTCCTGGGTCTGCCCGTCCCGGCCCGCGGTGCCGTCGACCAGGTCAGGGTCACGTAACAGGCCATGGCCGCCGACCCACGCGGGTACGTGTCTGCGATGGCGGCGAGCACATCTTGAGCGACGGCAGGTGAGCTCCGGTCGATGTTGTCCTCGATCTCGCGCCTCAGCCGGGTACCGGTATCCGGGGCGGACTCGATGACGACCGAAGCGCCGACCAGCCCCGGCTCGTGGCCGAGGTCGGACAGCCACGCACCCCAGTGGGCGACCCGGTTGTCGACCTCTTCCGTGTCTACGAGCGCGGCTCCGTCAGAGGTGGCAGCGATGACGGCGGTGACCTGGCCGACACTCGGGTGGAGGAGCACGGCAAAAGGGCGTCCCCAGGCATCCTTGGCGTCGGTCGCCTCGATGCCGGCTGCGATGCCAGGGAGGCGGCAGGTTCCCTGTGGGATGCGGCTGAGCGGGCCGGATCGATAGAGGTTGGAACCGGTGCGGGCGCTTCGGGCGGCGACCAGGCGGGGGAGGAGTACCTGGAATCCGTTGCGTCCGTGGCGGTCCCGGACGGCGAGGGGCACGAGCAGGCTGAACGTGAGGAACACCACCGCCAACGCGGCGGGCCAGAAGACCATGGCTGCGATGACCGCCATCACCGTCCCCGTGAGGAGGACCAAGGTTGCGAGCAGCCCGAGGTTCCCGATACCCGGCGAGGTCGGTCGTCGCCAGTTGCCATACGTGCGGGGAACAGGCGTGGCGGTGGTCATATCGTCGCTGCGCTCTGTGCAGGCGACCCGGCGCCGGATGGCTGGCCTTCGATGACTCCGCTTCCCCCGTGACCTGCATCGCCGGCCCGCATCGTTCCGACCAACTGGGCGAGACCGGGTCGAGGTGAGCTCCCGGAACCCGACGACCCGGACGCAGTACCACCTTGTGACGCTGTCCCACCCTGTGACGTTGTCCCGGACCCGGCCGACTCTCCTTCGGCGGCTGCCCCACCTGCGGAGCCGCCACCCGAGCCGCCGCCGCCCGGCGGCATCCCGGCACCTCCTCCGACAATGCTGCCGGCACCACCACCCGCAGCGCCACCCGCAGCGCCCCCTGCTGCGCCGGCACCAGCAGCCGCGGCACCCGCACCAGCGGTGCCGATGACCATGGCGGCACCGCTGGCGACCGCGATCCCTGCCCCCACGACCTCGCCCGCACCCATCGACCCGACTGCGGAGACTGCGGGCACGACGAACTTCATGAGCGCAGGAAGGGTCAGCGAGGCGAGGATGATCAAGATGACGCCCTCGAGACTTCCGAGTTCGCTCTTGGAGTCGAGGGTCATCTTGATCGCCGCGGCGTAGACGATGGCCGCGGCCGGCTTGAACAACAAGAACGCGATCATCCAGCCGGTGATCTTCTTGTACCACTGACGACCCATCTCGGTCATCGACGATGCAGCCGCCAGCGGCCACACGCCGACCAGCACGACGAGCAGCACCGAGCGGACGAGCACCATCGCCAGCTGTACGACCATGCCGATGATGGCAAGGACGGAGACGAGGATGATGAGGCCGGGACCGGCGGTGGCCTGGAGCGCCGCGAAGCTTCCGAGCTGGCTCAGCGCCTGGGTCGAGGAACTCCCGCCGCTGGCGGCCTGATTGAGTATCCAGGTCGAGAACGCGTCGCCTGCCGCAGACAGCAGCGACACGGTGGCCACACCGGCGCCGATGGTCACCAAGGTGGTGACCATTCCGGTAGCGGCATCCTTGGCGGCGTCAGGCTTGCGTTCGATGGCCAACCGGGCCGCAGCTACCAGCAGCCCCAGTACCGCAGCCGCTGCTACGTACCAACTGAGACTGGACTGGAGGAACCCGACCGTGCCCGACGACGAGGACAGGCTCGGAGTAGGCACGTTCACCCAGGCCGACAGCAGCAACTTGAGCATCTCGCCCTCTGCCTTGGCGAAGGCAGAGGCGATGGAAGACAGGATCCCTCCTGAGACCGCTCCGCCGACCGCACTGCCTGCACCCTGCGCGGCCGAACAGAGCGGTCCGAGTACCGGGCACGCGGCCGAGAGCACCGACATCAGACACCTCCCCATACGACGAACCCGACCGTCGAGGTGACCACTTGCTGGTTCGGGGTCTCCTCGCCGCCTGGGGTCATCACCAACTGCCAGTCCGAGCCGTCCCAGGTGACGGTCAGCGTGTCGACCTGGTAGCTCCCGTCGTAGCGGGCGGTGAGCAGTTGGATGACCGAGGTGGAGTCGGTGTAGCTGACGAACTGGAATCCGGCCAGCTGCAAGTAGCTGCCGGGCACCGGGTGGGCCGGGTTGCTGGCGCCGATGGACGCCAGGTCGGTCAGCGCCTTGGCCCGGCCGGGTGTCGGTGCCACGTCGACCAACGCCAGCGCCACGAAGTTCGGCTCGATCTCCAAGCGGGAGCTGATCTGGGCAGCGGCGAACAAGGCGCCGGTCGGGGAGTGGGCGAACCCTGTCGGAATGCCACCGGCAACGCTGCTCGGCCCGGCGGTCGGAGAGGTCGGGAGCGCCACCGTGTCGGTGATCTGCCAGGTAGTACCGGCTGGAGGCACGTCAGGGACTGACTGGTCGGATGCCGCCTGACCGCTGGAGACCCCACTGGTAAGCGTCTGGTGGGTCCCTGTTGATGCGATCCTCGGGGTCGCTCCCCTTGGGATCGCCGTGGCGTGAGTGGGGGTAAGCCGGGCCACCTCGTGGCCACCGCCCGGTGCTGCCACGATCCACGCGGTGAGGACGGCAAGCATTCCGAGGGCAACGACTGGGATGAGGAAGCGAGGGCGGGGGAGTGCCTGGGAATCGGCGTCAACCTTCCGGTGTCGTCTCAAATGAGCGCTCCAACCACTCCGGAGCCGGCTGCGACCAAGATGCAGGCACCGAGCACCCACGCCAGCCCGCTCATGTGCTCGCCACCGATGCCCTGGCGATGGTGGAGGGCCATGCGGCCTGCGACCATCAGGACCCCGGCCACACACAACGCACAGACGATCCACGAGACGTACCCGAGAGCGGTGACGATCCCCTGGGTACCCGGAGGTTGGATACCGGTGCCGGGGTTTACCACGCCGAAGACGGCGAGCTTGGCAGTGAGGAAGGCGTGGGCGGTCATGGCTGCTCCTTGGTTGGACGGGTTGTTCGTGGGTTGACCTGATGGGCGCGAGAAGGAAGGAGGCGGGTGAGGAGCCGGGTGGACGGGCTGGCGCGTTGGTCGTGGTCAGACTCGTGCCAGACATCCATCCACGGGATCGTCCAGTGCGCCGGGTAGCCCCCCGCCACGAGTGCGGCCAGCTCCAGTTCCGTCCCGACCTGCGGGACGGCGCTGTCAGCCACCACCACCAGACCGACGCAGGTCCAGCGGTCCGGGCGAGACAGCTCGGTTGCTGCCAGCTGTTGGGCCGCGACCAGACCGTCGAACGACGACCGACACACCACCAGAGTGGGCAGCGCGGCAAGCGGGTGGCGCGGTGCTGGTAGCCCCACCCCAAGATCCGCTCCGCCGAGGTGTTCGGCGAGGGTGGTGACCCCGGCCCCTGGGTGCGCCCCACGCCATCCCCACTTCGGGGCACTCATCGGACAGTCTCGGTACTGGTGACCTGCCAGATCGCACCGAGGTCCACCCGGGCGAGTGCGACGTAGGTCACCCACAGCTCGGATGGTCCTACCCAGCCGCCTGCACCGGTAGGGGTGACAGTGGCGGCGATCTTGGCGTAGGCGGAGGTGGCGGTGTCGATCGGGCCACCAGGGTCGGAGGCGGCGATCGGTTCGACCGCGGCTGCCACCGAGGTGGTCACCTGGTGGGCTGCCCAGGTTGACCATGTCACATCGCCGGACATCACTGGCGGATTGGCTCGGATCGAGCTGGCGTACGTCTGAGTCATGTAGGCGGTTGCTGCCAGTTCCCCCGAGTACCATCCGCTCGCCGTCGTGGTGTTCAGGGTCCAGGTTGCTTCCACCTCGGCCAGGGCGACGGCGGTGGCCGAGTGGAGGTCCACCCCTGGATTCGGCAACGCTGGCGCAGAGGGGCCGGATACGCGAGCCGGACAGTGGGCCGTGGGGCAGACACTTGCGCTCGAGCTGCCGGCGGAGCTCGGCGAGCTGGAGACGGAAGGTGTCGACCGGGTCGGGTTCGCTTTGCTGTTCGAGGTCGCCGGAGTACCGCAGGCAGTAGCGCCGAGCGCGAGCGTGACAACGGCAATCCGAGTGAAGCAATTCACCATCCGCGATGTCATCCGAAGCTCCGGATCACCGAGGGCACGCCTTGCCAGTAGGAGTTGAGGGTGTCGACCCGGACAACGCTGCCCGTCTCGGGCGCGTCGATCATCTGGTTGTTGCCGATGTAGATGCCGATGTGGTCGAAATCGGTGGGATCCGGCCCGAGAGCGAAGGCGATCACGTCGCCGGGAGCGATGGCTGGGGGTGCGACCGGGGTACCCATGGTCGCCTGCAGCTCGGAGGAGTGGGGGAGCACGACCTGGCCACCCGACGCCTGAGCGATCGCAAAGAGCACCAGGCCGGAACAGTCGAAACCCATGGTTGTGGCCCCGGTGGCGATCCCGAAGGTCGGGCCGGTGACACTGCCTCCACCCCACGAGTAGGGGATTCCGATCTCGCCGGTGGCCGCAGCCACAACCGCCTGTGCGAAGGAGGGAGAACCGGGCTGTGGGCTGAGCGCCAGTGCGTAGGTGGGCACAAGGGCGAGTACCTTCGCCACGTAGGCCTCGGTCTCTACATACGGAGGGACGCCTCCGTGCGCCAGCACCGCACCGAGTCCCGCGTTGTAGGCGGCGAGCATGAGGGAGACCGGGTCCTCGCCGATGATTCCCGAGACAGCAGCGAGGAGTGCGCAGTCGTACCGGCCCATCGCCATCACCGCGTCGGTCGGATTAAACGGCGACACGTTCCCGGTGCCGTCGTCGTTGCGGCCATAGGCGGCGAAGGTGGCCGGCAGAAACTGGGCGATGCCTTCCGCCCCAGCGGGGGAGACCGCAGCCGGGTTCCAGCCGGACTCCGCGTCAATCTGGGCGGCGAGCAGCGGCGCAGAGATCCCCGGGCAGAGGGAGCCCGCCTGCTCGAGGACTGGGATGAGGGCGGGGATCGGCACTGCCGCCGTGGCGAGGACGGGAGCTGTTGATGAGCCGGCAGCACTGTTGGCGGCGATGGTGACCAGCCCCACTGTTCCGAAGACGAGGGCGCAGAGTGCGCCGCCGATCAGCATCAGCGTGCTGGTCGGCACGATCTGGCCCTTCGGGTTTTCCTCACACGAAGAACTGGGTTGAGAATCGACACGCTTGACGAGAAACTTCGAAACCTTTGCGAAGTGCCTTCAGAACCGAGGCCCACGGCCCAGTTCCTCATATGAGCCTTCCTCGGAAACGTACGCCCGCCGGACGGGCGACCGTCACTCGGATCGACACGATCGCCCAGGCGTGTCGTCCGATGGCCGACTACCTCTTCGGAGAGGCTCTCGGGGCGCCACCTTCGAAGGACCTTCTTCGTTTGGCGAAGGATGCACTGCTGCCACTCCGGAATCACCCGGGGCGGATCGGGCGGGCCGTGATGGTCCTCCTCGAAGGTGGCCAATCACAGATGGACTATGACGACGCGGTCAGCACCCTGTTGCATGCAGCACGAGGTGGGGAAGATGCCGCATCGGACCGTACAGGCGACGGGATGTCCGATCGGGAGCCCGCACCGGTGATCTCCCTGCACCCGAGTCTTCCGGGAGGCCAGCTCGGCTTTCCCGGACTGGATTCCTGAGCACACGGCATGACGAACTACGTCGACCTCGACTCGCTCTCGGCGATCACGTTGCGGCATCTTGCCGCTCTACGCGAGGAACTCGATCGAACTCGAGATCAGGCTCGCTATGTCGACTATCGGGCCATGGCGGAGGAGTTGGCCATGATGCTCTACGAAGGACGAACGCCGACCATCGGGTGGTATCGACGTCGACTTCGCCCGGTCGAACCCGGCATGCCGGTCGAGCTTGGAATATCGGTTGGGTGGGGGAAAAGGGGGCTCCTCAAGAGGCCATTGCCGGCCGCCCTTGGTTCCAACAGGATGGGAGCCGACAACGGCCAAGCGAGCCTCCGCTGGAGTGCCGCTCGCCCGGACGACACGAGGTCGCCGGCTGGTGCGGCCGAAGAGCCAGTCCGGGGAGCAACGGAGAAAGGCTCTACTAAGTCTAGTCGATTGCCTTGTACGTGGCTACCGGATAGACTAATCTAGTGAAACCGATCAGTACCAAAGCCTTGCGCACCCTGCTCCAATCGATGGGCTGTGAGAAAGTGGCGGTGGTCGGCTCCCACGAGAAGTGGCGAGGCCCGGGAGGACACACGTGCACGATCAAAGCGGGTGTCAAGCAGCAGGCGCCCGGAACATTGCGGACGATCCAGGCGAGCCTGGCGCCGGAGTTCGGTGAGAAGTGGATCGAGGAGGAACGATGAAGACCTACACGGTGCGATGTGAGTGGGACTCCACCGGTTGGTGGGTGGTGACAGTGCCCGAACTACCCGGAGCGATCAGCCAAGCGCGTCGCCTCGACCAGGTGTCAGCTGACGTGGCCGAGGTGGTCGAGCTGATGACCGGCGAGACGCCCGGCACGTACGCGATCGAGATCGAGACGGTCTACCCCGGTGCGGCAGGAGCCGCAGCACGCGAGGCGGTCGCCTTGCGTCGGCAAGCCGAGGAGATCGGTAGCGCGGCGAGCGATGCGGTGCGCAACGCGGTGCTCGCCCTGCGGAGTGAAGGGCTCACCCTTCGGGATGCGGCATCCCTGGCAGGCGTCAGCTACCAACGAGCACAGCAGATCGAGCGCTCCACCCTCAAGCACGCGGGTTGACCGGTTGAACCGGCAACTCGAAGTGGTCATGACGCTTCTTGTGCTTCAGTTGGTGACGCATGTGCATCTGCGGCCAACCTTCTGGCGATGAATGACGAGAGCAGATCGCTTAATTCAGGCTCTTGTGCTTGACCTGCAGTGCCGAGGTTGTCGTTCTGTGTGTCCGGAGTATCCCGCAATAACGATCTGGACACAGTCCGCGTCACGGCCGGGACTGCGCGGATTGTTGACGCGAAGCGTGACAGCCTTCTATTCGGCGAAATTGAACTCGTCCACCTGCGCGCGAATGTCGGAGATGCCCGCCTCGGCCAACGCATTCATCAGTGCGCTCCCTGCGCGCTGCAACGCGTCGTCCGGAGATTGAAGGGCCACCGCGATCGCCGGCACCGCGTGCTTCGCGAGGAGATGGGCAACCCAGTCGCCTCCTTGGTTGCCGACGAACCCCTGAAGAACGGCCAGTACGAGGCTCGTGTGTGAGCGCGCGTAGGGCGCGATCTCCTCGCCGATCTGCTCCGGCATCTCGACCGACCCGAGCGTTTTCGTGACGTCGGCCAGGTTGGCGAGCGTCCAGTCAACGGGGAACCGGCCAGCTCTGACCAACCAGCCGAATCCGCGAAGCTCGGCGAGATCACCACGACCCGCGGCAACTTCGGTGGCGCGCCACTCCCAGAGCCGCATGACCCGATCGAGTAGTTCGTCATCCAGCGGCCCCTCCGTCCGAAAGAGTCGCCAGAACAGGTGGCCGAGTGCTTCGCCGAGCACGGTCGCCGGCGCGCCCTCAAAGAGCGCGTATAGCAGTCGGTCCTGGCTGTCGAGCGTGATTGTTCCTTGCACGTACAGGAGGAGGATGTGCTCGGCGAGCCCTGCCGCGCCTGACTCGATGTCGCGGGCGCGGTCTATGTCTTCCGTCGAGACGCCGGTCAGCCGTTCGACCCGACGCTGGTATTGCCCCGCGAGTAGCTCAAACAGACGGCGGTTCGGGTTGTGCCTCGCGAGATAGGACGACCACGCCGCGTCCCCGAGAGCGGTCTCAGATGGCGTTCCCTCGGAGAAGATGTGCAACACATTCCCGGTCGTCCACTCCGGCAGGGCCTCCAATAAGTACCAGAAGTGCTCGCCGTAGACGCTGCGGATCGCCGTGCTCGGGTCGTGGTCGGGGTTGAGGTGGCGGCCAAGGAGCGAAGCCACCTCACCGAGCTCGGACTCGGTGATCTCGCCGTCGGTGAGGCGGCGCACCCAGGCAAGGTAGCCGAGTACTGCGCGCATCGCTTGACCGCGCACAACGTTGAGCGAGCGGTCAAGCGGACCCATCGACCCGCCGTACCCGGCGTCCTCCTCCGCCGTCGGATTCGGGCTCTCGGCCAAGAGCGCCAACGCCGCCCAGATGTGCTCGCGCTCTTCGATCGGGGGACCGAGTAGTGGCGGGTGCTTCTCAATGCCACTCCGGAGTAGCCGAGCAGCTTGTGAGTGCGACCATCGCCAACCGACGTCGTGCTGCATGAAGTGCGCGGTCACGTCCTCGCCCTCGTCGGGTCGCGTGGCGACGAAGTTCACGAGTCGCAGCACCGGCGGCCACGGGAAGGCGGTGCCGTTGCGCAACGCCGTCTCGAATCCGTCGAGCAGCCCGCGGAGGTAGGTCGGGTCGAGGTCGGTGGCCCCGTCAAGCACCTCGGCGAACCCTGTCGGGTTCGTCGCGGCGAGTTTGGTGAGCGCTCGACCGAGGCCCTCGGGCGTGGGAGGAGGTGGCCACTCCAACGGCTCGCTGGGTTCCCACGACCGCAAGAAGGCGACGACCTCGGACGCCGAAAGCGAAGCGAGCTCGTCGAATGGCAATGGACTGATCGGCCCCGTGAAGCCGGAGGTCAGGCGGAACGGTACGTCGTCTGGCTCGGGTCCGTGTTCGCCGAACTCTTTGTCGAACTCTGCGAGCAAGCGCGCGATCGACGACGGGAGCGGATCGCCGATTGCGGTGAGGATCAGTCGTCGAGCTCCTCGCCGGGTGCGTGTGAGCTCCTCGTCGGAGACCTCCTCCAGAGTCCGCTCGTCCCGCGCCAGGTTCTCGCGAAGCTTCGCATCGTCGATGCTGGGATGGGCGAGGAGCGCCTCGGTCCAGCGTTCGACGAACGCCGCGTCAGCTCGTCCGAGGACGGCCCGTGCCAGTGCGGCGAACTCGTGGCGTACGGCTGTGTCGAATGCCCGCTCGGTCACGAGGAGCTCCCGCGCCTTCGTCATCGCGCCCTCGTCGTCCCTCTCGCCGATTGCCACCGCAAGCAGGTACATCGAGATACGAAGAAAGACCGGTTGCTTGCCATGCTCGAGGATCGTCTCCAGCTCGTCGAGCGGTGTTCCCGCTCGCCACAAGTCGACCACCTCCTCGACCAGGAGTCCGACGAGCGCGTCGCCAATCGGGCTTGCCGTCGGGCCGCCGCTGGCCGCGGCGACCGACTGGCACCAGATGTGGGACATGTCGTGGTCGTTTTCGTCCGCATAGCCAGCCATGCGTTGCCAGTCCCGGAGCCACCGAACGGGCGTCTGGATCGCGTTCAGCCCGAAGCGTTCTTTGAGCACCACCCAGGCGCGCGGCAGCGTCGTTCCATACCAGTAGTCGTCGAGACCCGCCGCGACCCGCCGGATCGGGAGCGGCGACGCCTCTTCCTCAGCCGATGGGGGGATCGGACCGTAGAGGGCGTTCGCCATCTTCCTGAACGCTTTGGCGTGTTCGAGCGTGGCGAGGTGCTCGAGGAGTTCGACGAGGGCCTCGGGATGGAGCATCGTGGTCCGGCCCGCCGCGGCGAAGGCGGTGATCCGGTCCACGAGACGTGCGGCGTACTCGGCCGGCATCGCAACGGAGGCGGCGATGACTTGGCGATGTGCCCACGGGTTCCCGTTGTCTTTCAGTTTGAGGAGGACTTCGGTGACCTCGTCGGGGACGATCGCGGCTACGCGAACGAGATAGTCGCCCTCGAGCCAACGGGGATATTGCAGGTACTCCTCGACGGGCACCGGTGCGGGCGCCTCGTCGAAGACCTTGTGCCGGTTGAGCGGCGCGAGCCATCGCGGGTTCTCGAGCTGTTGATAGAAGAGCCGTGCCCGCTCGGAGTGGCCGACGAGAATGAGCGCCCGGCGAAGCTGCTCGTCGGTCGGGGCCTGCCACTCGGGGGCGTCGTGTTTAGACATGGGTCCCGCCTCCATTCGTCGGCCGAGGGGTGTTCGCCTCAGCGAGCAGCTTGGCTACCTCGTCGCTCGCGTTGAGGAACTCCCGGAGGCGGTTGTCGAGGAGGCGCTCGAAGAGAGAAAACTGCTGCTCGACCTGGACTCGCTCGAATCGGTGCAGCGTTGTGCCGACGTGTGCATGGCCGATGAAGAACTTGACGCAGCGATGCGCTTCGTCCTCGCTTGGCCCCGAGTTGCCGCCGAACGCTGCCGGCGCTGTCGCATTGACCCAGTAGCGGTGGCGTTCACGAGCGGCCTTAGTGCCGGCGCGCTCGGCGACGACGACGGCGTCGACGGCGACGTGGACGGACAGCCGGACCGTGAAGAACGGGTCGTCGGCGAGCCCGTCCGGCATCTCGGCTTCGAAATCGCCCAGGCGTTCGTCGCGCGTAACCCAGACCTTCTCGAGCGACCGGACCGCGTTGTCGCGGTTGGCCTGTTCCTTCGGGACGGCGAACCCGTCGAAGTTCGGGTAACGGTTGTAGATCTCGCGGACGCAGTGCGCGAGGAGCGTCATCGAGCCCGGCACCTCGAGCTGTGGGAGGAGGTTCACCGCGGTCCCGTAGAGGCGACCGAGGAGGCCGTCGAGCTCCTTTGACTTCTCGGCGAGCACTCCGTGGCGAAAGAGCCGATCGCGGCTCCAGACCTGGTTGTTGGCGTCGGGCAGCCCGAGCGCGGCAAACCGCAGCTCACGATCCCCGCCCCCACTGAGCGGGTCGATCCCGTCGTCGGTCACCGGGAAATCATGCACCAAAGGTTCAAGGTCGGCCCAGAGGACTCGCGCCCGGCAGTACCTACGCGTGTTCGAAGAAGTGCGCCGAACGCCGGCCATGCCAGGACAGGCCGCCGCCCCGAACGACGGTTCTCGCATGCGAGGTTGGCCGACGCAGGGCGTCCTGCCAGCCGAATCCGTTCCGACTTCGGTGCGGACCGGACCAGCGCCATCTCGGTGGCCCTGACATCCCAGTGGTCAACAGATACCAGCATGGTCGTCACCGAAGACTGGCAGCGAGTGGAAGGGGATTGCGTTCCCTCCCGGTCTCATCTTGCAGATTCGGTTGCATCGCCGCCCGGTAGACCGCTTCGGTTGCGAGGCTCGGTGATGCGCCAGGGGAGAGATCGGTCAGCATGCGCCGTAGTTCGTCCCACTCTCGCTGTGCCCACCCGAGGTTGCCCGCTGCTCCGGCGAGTTCAATGGCCGAGCGGTAGAGCTCCTCGGCGTACGGGGAAACGGCGCGGGCCTGGGTGATGCCGTGGCGGGCGACATCCAGGTTTCCCTTGGTGTCGATCGTGAGTCTGGCCAGGTTGCACGCGGCTTGAACGGCAGCTCGTTCGGCAATGGCGGCATAGTGGATCCACCAGTTCCATGAGTGGTCGATAGGCGACCCCGGGGTCACTTCGATAAGGTCGAGTCCCACGGCATAGAGCCGGATAGCTTCAGCTGGACACGCCGTGATGGCGGTCGCCACAGTGTCGCACAGTCGCTTCAGGTCGCTGGTGACTCGCGAGGAGAGCGCAAGCATTCCCTTGGATCCAGCCTCAGGGAGGAAGAGCTGGCCGGTCCCGTCCGTGCCGAGCATCTTGCGAGCCTGAGACGCCACGTTCGTGACGTTGTCGGTACTTGATCCGGATCCGTAGATGGCGGCCCGGGCATCCTCTTTGGTGAGGCTGCCACTCAGTGCAAGGAGGGCCACCAGCTCGAAGTGGCGGCCCGACCCCGCCATGACCTCCTCGGCTGCGCCGGTGATCGTGGCCGCGTTGGTCAGCACCCGCACCTCCCGTACCACCGCTCCCGCAGACTCTGCAGCGACAGGTGGTGCCACTTCGGCCTCGGCATACCGATCGACGACTCCTCCGAGCACCATCTGGTGTTCGGGAGCCTCGATGCTCGGGGCAGTATCTGCGGTGCACAGCGCCTCTGCGATGCCAGCCTGTGCCTCAGGGGTCAGTCGACATGCCCGAAGACGTAGTTGTGTCGGCGCGATCTCGACGGTGAGTTCCCCGCTGCAGAGCACGGAGAGGTCGGTCCTCGGCACATCGTCTGTGGTGAGAATGCCGACGGCGGGGAGAATCTCGGGGCCAAGGTCAGAAGGAGATCCGAGGTAGAGGACACGGTCCCGCTGGACCTTCGGGTCGAAGTGATCGATTCGGGCCGCTGCTGTGGCTTCGGCCGGATCGCTTGTCACCGTGACACGGTCGGTCCACGACCAGTTGGCGGCTGCCACGGCCATAGCGGCGACTATCTCAGCGGCACCGGGCCCGATAACAGGGAGGACAGCACCGGGCTCGACTGGGGCGAGGTAGGTCTGACCCTCCTCGTCCTCGCCTACGGGGACGAGCGCTGAAAACCAAGCCTCGGACTCGTTGGCTCCTTCCAGCGCGGCAAGGTTGGTCGATGTGGGCAGAGTCCAGGCCCACCCCTCCTCAGCCACTTCGAATGCACCGGGGGCGACCCCGGCCGCTTCGGCCAGGATCAGGTCCACGCCTTCGGGGCCGACACGGACCAGACGGATCGGTGGCACTGATCCCGGATGGTCGACCGCTGTCTGGGTGAGATGGCGCATGGCGAGGTCGAGCCAATCGACGGCCGGGGAGTCGACGAGCGCAGCCAGAGCTGACTCGAGGTCGCGGATCGGAGCTGAGGAGGCAGCGATCATCTCCCCGGGGCGGAGCGTGACCCGGGCGAGCCGGCGACGTGATCGCAGCGAGCGGGCGATGACCGCCGCCACCAGGACACCGATCCCCCCGATGATTGCGGCGGGCAGTTCGGGGATTCCCCCGTGAGGCGTGCGAGGCCGGGGAACCTGGGAGGTCGCCGGTGAGGCTGGGACCCGTTCGGTTGCATGGGCCGAAGCAATGGGGGTGGTCCCGGTGCGTGACAGGGTGGAAGTCGAGGGCTGAGACGCACCGGCCGGAATGGTGCGACGACCATTCAGCTGCGGCTGGTGCTCCGGTGCCGCCTGAGCCACAGATTGTCGGAGTGCATGCGGTGCCGCCCCCGAGGTCGGTGTCGGAACCGACGTTGGGCTCCCAGCGGTGGGCGGCGCGGGAGCTGGCGCTGTTGGAGGTGGGGTCGTCGGCACCGACGGACTGGGGACCCGTGTAGATGACCCCGCCAGCGCAGGGGAAAGCGCTTGAGGCGTGGCTCCTTGCGGGATTGTCAGCGTCCAGCCGGGGTAGATGAGCGATGGATCCGAAAGTGCACTGCCGCCGGGTTGGGCGACTCCGACGTTGGCGTCGAAGATGGTGTGCCATTGGTCCCCGTTGCCGTAGTAGGTCGCAGCGATGTCCCACAGGCTTTCGCCTGGCACGACAAGGTGCGTGACGGTCGCCGTTGTGGGTGCGGCCGTGGGGTCAGTCGGCCCTGCTATCGGCGCAGGTGCCGGTGTCGGACCACTTGGAATGGCGAGCTTCCAACCCGGGTAGATCCAGTTGGTGGCATCCAGGGCGCGCCCGTCGGGCTGCCTGACCCCGACGTTGGCGGCGTAGATGGCGTGCCACAGCTCGCCGTTTCCATACTGGGATGCGGCGATATCCCATAGGCTGTCTCCGGGGACGACGGTGTAGGTGGGAGCGGTGGTGTGGGCGGTCGGCAGGGTGGCACCAGGGGCAGGGAGCACATCAGCGACAGCCGTGACGGCTGGCATCGAGGTGACGCTGTGGCTCGCGGCCGGTCCTCGGATGGAGGAAAGGACAATCACCGCAGAGACAAGGGCCGCCATTGACGTTCGTCCAGCTGCTCGGCGCCATGTTCCTCGACGATGGTGCCGGATGAGGTCGATCGTGGCGGTCGCCAGCGAGAACACGAAGTATCCCCACGCCAACCACGCGATCATCGCGAATGCCTTGGGCCAAAACGTGTCGGGGATCTGTGATCCGGCTGCCGAGTGCAACTGACCGGTCGTCGGGAGGTGATGGGGCAGTGGCCAACCGACGATGATTGCGAGAAGCAGGGGGATGCCGAACAACCCAAGGGCAATGACGAACAGGGCGCCGAGGCCCTCCGCTATCTCTCCCCGGCTGGGGCGGGTGTTTATGGTCATGGCCGATCCTCTCTGCGGTGTCGATGAACCCATCGGTTTATGAGCTGACACCGGCGACGTTGGTTGCCTGCTCGGTCACGTCGACGTGCATGCTGGTGACGCCGACGATCGACAGGAGTTGGGTGGGCTGGTCGTAGGCGATGTGGGTGTAGACCGTGGACCCGATCACCCATGCGGTCCCGGGATGTCCGGCCGCGCTCATGGCATTCTCTGCGGCAGCTACCGCTTGCGGAGTGTTGATCTGGAGAGTTGAGCTGTGGAGTTGGCTCGGGTCGAGAGCAGCGGCCCCAGATCGTGCCGCTTGGGAAGCCTCGGTTGCTGCGGCCTCGTTCGCGTTGAGATAGGCGCCACCGTCGACCACCAGCCCGGCGAGGACGAGGAACATGGTCATGAAGATCACCGCCATCACCATGAACTGGCCCTGCTCGTCGTATCGTCGACGTCGACGGGGGCTACTGGGCACTTGGTCCGTGCTCATGACGTACCGCCCATGCGTCGGTTCGACCCGGCAGACCCTACGGGGACGATGAACCCGCTGGTTATCACGGTGTAGGGATCGATCGGAGCGGTGGAGGTGGCGCTGAAGGTTTTGGCGCCGGGAATCCCCGGTGCGGCAACATCTGCGAGATTCGCCACGCAGGTGACTACGACCGACACCGAGCCGCCGGGGGTGAAGTTCCCGACGTTGGTGGAAACCGTGGGGGACGGGCAGGCAATGTGGTCAGAGGCGAGGGTGGCGGTCACCGCCGCGGTAGCCGATGACTGTGCGAGTGCAGCGTTGCTTTGGATGACGGCTGCCTCCGCCCCGGCACGGGCTGCGGCTTCCACGTCACCTTGGGCCGATTCGATCCGACCGAAGAAGATCATGAGGAGAGCCACCAACAACAACATGGGCAGAACGATGACCAGTTCGACCAGGGCCTGGCCATCGTCGTCCCGACGACGCGGCGAGCATGCGCTACGTACTGGCACGGAACCTCTGGACCGGTTCGACACTGGTGGCGGATACGGCCAGGCTCAACCACGGGATGATCACCTGAGCTCTTCCGGTGATCGTGACGTGCACCGTGTCTCCCGTCCCGGTCGTGGTGGTTACCTGCGGTGTCGTCAACGAGCTGGCACCGGTGGTGGCGATGAACTGGTACGCGGCGCTGGTGCCCGCTGCCGGCGTGGATCCGTAGGCGGCGGCGGTGCTGGCTCCTTGTTCGGCCGCCGCCCGGGCAAGGTGACTGGCGTGTGACCAGAGCGCGAACTGGACGGCAAGCAGTACCGCCAAGAAGAACACGGGGATGCACACCACGAACTCGGCCAGCCCGTCGTCTCCTCGCACGCGCCGGGCTGCGGGACCACTTCGAACTTCGGCGGACGCCGCGTCCCGGATCGGCACCACGGCTCGGATCGGCATCTTCATCTGGATCGACACGTAGAGCGAGGTGGCTACGGCGTCTGGATGTTGTGGGCGGTGGTGGTGAGCTTGCTCACCACGATGCCGACAATGGCGATCGCGGCCACTACGACCAGAGCGGTGACGACGACCCACGAGGCAATCTCTCCTCGCTCATCGCCAAGCACCGGCGCCATCCGGGCTGCCATCATGGCTTGCAGCAGTCTGATCAAGCTGGCGGCGGCAGCTCGTATCTCCGCCAGGCGTTCGGTGATGAGTTGCATCAGAAGTCCTTCCGGTTGGTTGGGTGCGGAGCGTTGAAAGGGGCCCGCCTGGAGCAACGGATCACAAGTGGGATCCGGTGAATGAGGCGAGTGCGGGGTAAAAGATCAGGACGCCATACCCCGCCATCAGGAGCACGCCGGGCAGAAGCATCTTCTGCGTGACCGCCTGGGCGTCGTGTTCGAGGGCAGTCGTCTCCGACAGTCGTAGCGAGGAAGCCTTGGTCTCCAACGTGTCGCGGATTCGGGCCCCTTCCCCGGCCTGGGCCATGGAACGCGCGAGGTCCGAGAGATCGGACAGGGCGAAGCGCTCGGCGAGCCGGTCGAGGCCCTCCCACGGAGGCCGGTGGTAGGCTTGGGACCAGAGGAGCGCCTGGGCGATCTCGTCCATTGCCCAGTCGGTGGTCGACACCGAGGATGCGGCCTCCAGCGCACTGGACCAACCCATCGATCCGGCCATGGCCATGGAGACCAAGGACGCGTAGGTGGCCAGCGAGTGCAAGAAGTGTCGGCGGCGGCGCTCGGCCGCCGAATGCAGGTCGATGAATGGCATGGCGGCACCACCGATACCGAGGACCACGACCCCAAGCAGAGGGACTTCGATCCCGACGTGGATGCCAGCCGTGGCCGCGGCGATGGCCAGCAAGGGGACCATGAGGGCCATGGCAATCGCGTACGCAACGACCTTGATGGCGAAGGTCTCGGGTGGCGTCCCAGTGATTGCGAGATCGGGCACGACCATCTCCGCCAACCGTGGGACCCTGGCGATATTCACCTCGAGTGCCTGAGCGGCAAATCTCCCTGCGCTGCCGGCTCTCTCCCTTGATGCCTCGCCGATTCCAGCAAGGGAACGGTCACTTCGGGTGCCACTCAGATTGTCGAGTGCTGCCCGCAATGTCAGGTGAGCGGGGAACAGTCCCCGCAACACGAGAAGTAGCCCGCTGCCAACGCCGATGCCGGCCAGGATGATCAGGATCACGACGGTTGTGCCGGACTCTCGAAGAGCCTGGGCATCGGCTGCGGTCGAGACAGCCGGTTCATCATCCCGAAGCCCACTGCGAAGAGCCCGGCGATCACGGCGAGGACGATCTGGCCGGTCGTCGTCGAGAATGGGGTGAAGTAGCCGTGCCCGATGGTCAGGGTGGCGAGCACGAAGCCCAGGGTCACCACCACAACCAGGCGCATCTCCCGTCGGGGCTTGGCGCGTGCCACCTCGGTGCGCTGGACGAGAGCCAACTGCTCCCGGGTGTTGGCAGCCGCGGTGCCGAGCAGATTCTGAAGGTCTGCACCTCCGAAGCGGGCAGCCAGAATGAGCGGAGCGATCGCCTCGTCCGCGGCTGCGTCGGCCAACTCCGACGCCAGGGCGGCGAATGCCCGATCGGGTGGTGTGCCCGACTTGATCCGGATGACCAGGCCTTCGATATTGGCCCGAAGGCTGGCGGGCGCGGATGGCACTGTGGACTCGATGGCCGCTACCAGGCCCCGATGGGCGGCCACGCTGTCACGGAGGGTCTCGATCCAAGTGGCCAAGGCGTCGAGGCGGTTGGTCACCCGGTTGGAGGAGGAGGAAGAGAGTGCAGACCGCAGGGTCCATCCAACCGCTGCTCCGATGAGTGCACCAACCGGCCAGCGGGTGATGAGTCCGACCACCGCGGCACCGAGCAGGGCTGCGGCTACTGACTGGCGTGTCGCCAGGTCGATCCCTTTGGTGAACGACATCTTCTTTGCTGGCGGGGTGGTGGCGAACAGACCGGCCACGATGAGGGCGATACCCACGCCGAGGCCAACCGAGCAGAGCACGACGAGTACAGTCATCGGCCGAAGATCGCAATCGGCGCTTCGTAGCCGAAGTTGGCCAAGCGGTCACGGAGGCCAGGTGGCATGCCGAATCGGGGGACTGCCGGACCTCCGCCCTCTGGCTCGGCGAAGATCTCGGTCGAGATCACATGTGGACCGTCGGAGTCCTCGACCACCCGGATGGAGCTTACGAATCTGCGAGCGAATCCATTGGCCACCGGTTGCTGGCGTACGAAGACCACCAGATCGAGTGCCTGAGCGGTGAGTTTGGCCGTGGCGGCGTCGGAGAGGTGCTTCGGGCTCTGGCTGGCGTAGCTCTGGATCCGGCCGAAGGTTCCCTCCGTCGAATCGGCGTGGATCGTGCACATCGATCCCGCCTTCCCGGCCGTCATGGCGTTGAGCATCGGTACGATCTCGTCGCCCAGGACCTCTCCCACGATCACCCGGTCGGCGTTGTGCCGGTTGGCGCGCTGGACGAGTTGGTCCATGGTGATCGCCCCCTCGCCTTCAGTGTTCGCCTCACGGGTCTCCCACGCCGGACAGTCGGGGTGGCGGTCGGTCAGTTCGTGGAGGCCGAGTTCGTAGGACAGCTCGATGGTGATGATTCGGTCGAGCGGGCTCGCCTCGGCAAGCAGTGCCCGCAGCATCGTGGTCTTTCCGGCGTCGGTACCGCCCGAAACGATGATGTTGAGGCGTGCCCGCACTGCCGCCCGCAGAAACCGTCCTACCTCTTCGGTCATGGACTCCGACAGGTCCGCCAATGTGGGGTCGACCAGACGGTGACGGCGGATGGAGACACACGGACGATGGGCGACTTCGATCATCGCGGACAGTCGATGGCTTCCGACGAGGTGGAGGTCGACGATCGGCTTCGCCGCATCGATCCGACGTTCGCCGCCGGTGTGGTGTGCCCGAGCGGCTCGCTGCACCAGCTCGACGAGCTCCTCGTCCGAATCGGTGACTGCCTCGACCTGCTCTTTGGTCCCATCCGCTCGCTTCACCCAGACGTTGTCGCATCCGTTGATGTCGATGTTCTCGATGCTGTCGTCGTCCAGGAGCAACTGGAGACGACCGAGCCCGAGCTGGGAGGCGATCACGTGACGGAGCACGAGGGCCTCAGCCTCTGCTGATGGCGCCGGCATGCCCTGCTGGATCATCTGGGATGCCACCTGATCCATGGCCTCACGGGCCAGCTCCTCGACCAGCGCACGGCGATCCGACTCGGTGCGGGCGGTACCGCCACGATGCACCACGCCCTCGGCCACCGCGGCTGTGACGTAGGTCTTGACCTCGCTGTCGTTCATCGAGCAGCCCATGTAGGAGCTGTCGACTGATCAGTGTGGCTTGCATGTTCAGCGTCGCTTGGACGGACCGTGTCGCCCGGGGGCTCGGTCACCAGTGGGCCTGTCGATTGGTCGCTGGACTCCGGGGTGGAGAGCAGTTCGTGGGTCCCCGTTGAAACCGACGATGCCGCCGCAAGCTCGGCCGCGTTCCTCCGTGCCCATTTGGCGAGCGCGGACTTCGACTGTGCCCACCCGACCGAGCTCCCTCTGAGGCCGAGAGCACCCTTGGGATCGTGCGGGACAGGGGGTGCGACTTCGATCGACAGGGTTGAGGCGATCTCGTCGGACGAGAAGCCCTTTTCGGCATTTGGTTGCACGATGAACCGACCGGGCGACGAGGCAGCAGTATGTGACGGAAGGGAGGTCTTCAGATGAACGATGCCCGCCAGGGTGGGGGGACACACCACGACGAGTACCTCGGCGAAGGAAAGGAGGGGTCGGATGCCCCCGGCGAAGTGAGGGAGCAGCCTGCCTGCGTCGACGATCACATCGGCGTCCAATGCGGCGAGCGCCTCAGCGACAGCAGGCCAGGCGGCTTCATTGGCCACGGCTTGGTCGGCACTGGCCAGCCCGTGAAGTACCGGAAGACCGGCGGGCAAGGAGGTGGCGTGGTCCCATACAACGTCAGAGTCGATGCCACGCCGACCGGCGGCGAGCAGGGACCACAGACCGGTCACCGGGGCGAGACCGGACCAAGCCGCCAGATCGCCGCCGAACGGGTCTGCCTCGACGAGAAGGACGCGTCTCTCCTGCGGCCAGGCAGTTGCGATGGCGGTGGCCGTCGTCGTGACCCCGGGTGCACCCTTGATCGACGCGACCACGATGATCACGGAGCGTGGCCAGAGGTGAGCGTGATGGCAATCTGGTCAGCGGCGGCATAGCCGGCCACTTCTGGCGCACTGGTGGCGGGTATCGAAAGCGACAGGTTCTCCACGTACTGGGTCTGGTTGGCCGGGGGTGGACCGGTAGCCAGCACCGTGGCCTGGGGGACCAGGGAGGTCCCCACTGTCGAGTTGCCAGACGATGCCTGACCGGGGGTGGACACGGCAATGACCTGCACCTGATCACCGACGACAATCGGTACGGATGGGATCTGGTTGCCCTTCAACAGCACGCCAACCACCTGTGAGCCGGCGGCGAGGGGTGGCTGGGAAGAGACCATGGCTCGCACCATGAGTTGGCCCTGGGTGGTCGGTACTGCGAGTTGCTGACCGACCAGCACACCGGCGCCGCTGGAGCTCATCGCGGTGATGTTGTCGTTTGCCGGTAGCGATCCGGTGGCCAAATCGGCTGCCGTTAGCACCGTCCCGGCCGGGAGATCTCGTGCTGCAATGACCACCGAAACCCGCTTGGCCGACGATTGGAAGACCGTGGCGCCGATGGCACCACAGAGCACGACGAGGGCGACGCCGAGTCCGATCTGCCATGGACGACGCTGGTAGGTACCAGACGACAGGCGCAAGCCGGTGCGGCCGGCGGGGGTCGGTGGAGGTCCACTCGGACGGGGTGGAGCCATCGAGCTGGTCACGGGCGCTTCCTCACTTCAGGACGGATTCGATCTGCTCTACCTTCAAGGTGGAGTTTCCTTGCGTACCGATGGCTGCCAGCTGGCCGGTGGAGCCGTCGGGGCCTGCCCACGTGACGTTCCACGTGATGGCCGCGGTGATCGGGAAGGCAGCGTCGGCCGCCAGGCCGGTCGGGGACGGTTCGCCATAGGAGCTGATCGCATAGGTATGCGAACACGTGGTCGACTGCTCTGAGAATGCCAGGCTGCTGTTGTAGGCGGTACCAGGGCCGTAGCAAACGGTGGCCGTCGTTGTGTCGCCGGTGTCCCAAGTCACGAAGGAGGGGGTAGCGGTGGCGGCCACGGTGGTGCATCCACCGGCGTTGCACGCAGTAGCCGAGGTGGTGAATGGATGCCAGATAGCGGCATCGATCGACAGCCATTCGGGAAAGTTGACGTAGGCGTTGGCCGCCGGGCTGAGCACGAGCGTCGGACTAGCCAACTGGAGCTGGCTGCCTGCTTGGACTGCGACCAACCCAGGGTCGGGCGGCGGCGGTGGCGGTGGCTGGTTGTTCGCAATCCAGGTGAGGCCGGTGCCCTGCCCCTGTTGGTTGCCCACCGCGCAGGTGTTGAGGTACCAGGCGCCGCTGGGGTTCTGACCGGCGGGCGGTGCACCGCCCTGCGGGTAGGCCACGTAGCTGGGGCAGGTCGGGGCCGTCGTACCGCCGCCACCTCCGTGGGTGTCGCCCGTAGTGACCGCGCCGGATCCACTGGACGTGCCAGTCCCGCTGGCGCCTCCGACCCCGGTGGTGCAGCCGATGGTGGTGCCGGAGTCGGCGCAAGTTCCCCCACCGGAAATACCGCCCTGTCCAGCAAACGCGTTGCCGGGACAGAGCATGGTGATCAGTAGACCGACCGGTGCAACGGTGACGCCGATGCGAACGATCAGTCGCCTCAGCACTTCGTAACGCCATTCGTCTGACCGGAGGCAACCTTCCACGATCCGGCGACCATCACGAGATTGGAAGTCCCCCGAGCGCCACCGGCGCCACCGTCCAGAGTGAGGGGACCCGGCTGGCCAGAGGCGGTCGTGGTGCCGGTATCAGAGGTGCAGAACGCCACGGTCGCAGTAGTGGTGGTCAGGGCAGTGACGGTAGGAGTGCCAAGGTTGTAGCTGGCTGGGCCATTCAACAGTTGCGTCTTGAGCTTGAGTAGGAAGATCCCCTCGGACTGGAGTGCCGGGTTCACGAAGTAGTCGGCGAGCTTCGGAAAGAGGTCCGTAGTTGTCTGTCCGGCCACCAGGTCCGCCCGGAGGGGAGCCGGCGGCTCGTCCATGTAGGCGTAGAGGGCCTGATCAGCCGTGATCCAGGCGTTCAGCACGGCTTGTTGCGTGCTCGCCGTACCAGCGGGGAGCTTCGGGTTCGAGGTACTCAAACTCGTCGACGATGTTGGCTTCGACGGAGCGGTCTGCAGGTTGGACGCGGCACCGGAGGAACAGGCGGCCATCGTCAATGCGCCAATCACGAGAGCCGCCGACGTGGCAGCTGTGTCGATCCACCCGCGTCGGGAACCTGCGTAGCTAGTCCCAGCGCTCGTCGTGGTCCACCTGTCCGGTGATCCGTTCATGACCTTCTCTCTCGTCCTGAGGGTGCTGCGCTCCGTCATTCATGGCGTGGCCAAGAGGCATGACGGGACCCTCAGGAGAGAACTGGGCCGCGAGACGCGAAAATGAACAAACTTTCCGACAGAGTTTGGTTCTGAAGGAAGGCTACTCGGTTTCCCTCTATGGCGTCGTTAACGCGCCAAGCCATGCGGGCGCGCTGGGCCACGCTGGCCGGGACTGCGCCGGGTCCGCAACCACTCCTCGATCGTTTGGCGCCGCCAGGCGTAGGCGTTGCCGATCCGGATTTCCGGCGCAGGAATGGTCCCTTTCGCGAGGTGCTGGTGTACTGCCGTGGGTCGTATGCCTGCCATGTCCGCAGTCGTGTTCACGTTGACGAGATCGAACGGTGCGGATTCGGGCGGAGGCTAGGGGCTGTCTTTCACGATGGACACAGTGTGTCCCATGAGTGGCTACGGAGCGCTGAGGCGGGAGCGATGCGCTGCTCACTTATCGTGGTCACCGGGACTTGGCGCATGCTTACCGCCAGCATGGCACTGATGGTTGACTGGGGGGACTCAGGCACCACATTGGCGATGGCGTGGCCCATGAGGCTCACCGATGAATCCGGCCAAGGCGCTGATCGAGCCGAAGCTCATGGATGCCGATGCTGCCAAGCACCTGACCGGAAGCTGATCGAGATGAGCGTCACGGTAGGTCTGATGCCTTCCTACGCCCAAATCCACGAAATCCTCGCGATGTGCGGGGGTTTCCTCCCATCAGGGCATTGGTAGCCCTGAACCGGCCGTACCCATGCTCAAGCCTGTAGGGGCCCTTGCCGTAACCAATCCGCACAGCCCCGATTGGTTCGGCAGCGGTTATGCCGTCCTCGACCGTTGGCTCGCCGCAGTGTGGCGCGAATGCCCTTTTCGGGTCGACTGCCAGCATGGGAAGAGGGCCACGTCGGCATCCTGCCTGCGCAGACTAGGTTTTGCCCCCAGGAGGCGGACATGGACATCTTCTCGCTGCGGAACGCACTCGTCGACGACTACAAGGCCTTCACCGGGTCTTTCGTTCAGCCGCGAGACGAACGCATCGCCTCGTTCCTGGAAGAGCGCCAGACCAGCGCCAGCCAGTGGCCGGATCCTTGGCTCTCCCTGAACCCGAGCTTCGAAACCGGCGGGACCCCAAACGAACTGGCGGCTGAAGGACTCCTGGAACCGGACTGCGAGCGGATCTTCCGCGTGAAGGAGCACCTGGACGACCCCGGAAAGAACCCGATCGTGTTCCATCGCCACCAGCGCGATGCCATCGAGACGGCTCGCGGCGGCGGGTCCTACGTGTTGACGACGGGAACCGGTTCGGGCAAGTCCTTGGCCTACATCGTGCCGATCGTCGATCGGGTCCTTCGGGAGCGGGCAACGGCCGGGCCTGGAGTAAAGGCCATCGTTGTCTACCCCATGAATGCCCTGGCCAACAGCCAGATGGAGGAGCTCCGGAAGTTCCTGCATTTCGGGTTCTCACAGAGCGAGCGACCGGTCACCTTCGCCCGCTACACCGGTCAAGACAAACCGGACGACCGGCGACAGATCCTGGCTAATCCCCCGGACATCCTGCTCACCAACTATGTGATGCTCGACCTGGTGCTGACTCGTCCTGAGGAGCGCCAGCACCTGGTGGCGGCCGCCCAGGGTCTCGAATTCTTGGTACTCGACGAAATGCACACCTACCGGGGCCGGCAGGGAGCCGATGTCGCCATGCTGGTCCGGCGGGTCCGCGACATGTGCGAGTCTCCAGCGCTCCAGGTCGTTGGTACCTCGGCCACCATGGCTTCTGGGGGCACTGCCCTCGAGCGCAAGCAGGTGGTGGCCGACGTGGCCACCCGGCTCTTCGGCGCACCGGTCACCCCGGACCGAGTCATCGGTGAAACCCTCCTGCGGGCCACGTCCTCTGAGCAGCCGGACGCCGGCGTGCTGGCCGACCGGGTGCGCGCACTGGCGGGGGGTGTGCTGTTGCCTTCCGACTACGGAACCTTGGCTGCCGATCCGCTGGCAGGCTGGGTTGAGGAGACGTTCGGGCTCGACACTGACCCTGAGTCCGGGGAACTGATCCGCGGCCTGCCGGCCCGGGTGTCCGACGCTGCACGGCAGTTGTCCGAGTTGACCGGGGTCGACGTCGTTGCCTGCAGCCAGGCGCTCGAGGCCATGCTCCTTGCCGGCAGCCACGCCGCACACCCCGTGAACGGTCGGCCTCTGTTCGCATTCCGGCTCCACCAGTTCATTTCGAAGGGCGACAACGTGTTCGCCAGCCTGGAGCCGACGAACGAGCGCCACCTGACCGGGCGCTACCAGTTGCGGGTGCCTGGTGAACCGGAGAAGGCCTTGTTGCCGCTCGGCTTCTGCCGTGAATGCGGCCAGGAGTACTACGTGGTGGCTCGGATCGAACGGGATGGCGACGTGATGTTCGTGCCCCGTTCCGACCGTGATGCCTCCGGCGGCGACACCGTGACGGGCTACCTGTATGTGTCCGAAGACCATCCGTGGCCTGCCGACCCGATCATCGAAGGTCGCTTCCCCGAACACTGGCTGGTGGGGACCGATGACGAAGCGATGACCCTCGCCGCGAATAGGGAGAAGTACCGACCGACGTCGACCTGGCTCCAGGCCGATGGCACCCTCTCTGGGCCTGGAGATGGCCTGCAGGCGTGGTTCATCTCCACGCCATTCGCCTTTTGCCTGCGGTGTCGCGTCTCCTACGAGCAGGTCCGGGGGAACGACTTCTCAAAACTCGCCACGCTAGACCAGGAGGGGCGCTCTTCCGCCGTGACGGTCCTATCAGCGAGCATCGTGCGCTCCTTGCGGGCGTTCGGTCCAGAGGAACTACCGCCGGATGCCCGCAAGCTCCTGACATTCGTCGACAACCGCCAGGACGCATCCCTCCAGGCCGGCCATTTCAACGACTTCGTCCAGGTTGCCCAGATGCGAGCAGCGCTGGCGAAGGCACTGGCTGACCAACGCGGTGAGCTGACCCATGAGTCGGTGGCTCAAGATGTCACGGCAGCCCTCGGACTGAGCATGGAGGACTTCGCACATAACCCAGGCGCCAAGTTCTCCCAGAAGGACATGGCCGAGCGGGCCCTTCGATCAGTGGTGGAGTACCGCCTCTACGTCGACCTGAAGCGAGGTTGGCGGGTAACCATGCCCAACCTCGAACAGGTCGGGCTCCTGGAGGTGCGCTACGTCGACCTGCCGGAGATCGCAGCCGATCAGGAGTGCTGGGCATCAGCGCACCCGCTGCTCGCGGGAGCGGGACGCGCTCTGCGCGAGGAGTTGTCCAAGATCGCCCTCGACGAGTTCCGACGGGCCCTCGCCATCGATGTCGACTGCCTGACTGACGCCGGGTTCGAGCGCATCCAGCGGGAGTCTCGCCAGCACCTCCGCGACCCGTGGGTGTTCGCCGACTTCGAGCGGCTGGAGCCGATCGGCACGGTCTTCCCCCGATCGGGTGCTCCCGGCAAGTTCCGCACGGACCTCAACCTGTCCGGCCTCGGGGCGTTCGGTCGCTATCTCCGCAGGCCGCAGATCTTCGGGTCAGGGCTCAAGGCCATCGAGGCAACCGCGGTCATTGCCAGTCTGCTTTCCGTCCTGAACGACGTAGGCGTCATCACCGAGGTACTGGCCGACGAGGCCGGCAACCCGGGCTACCGGCTCAAGGCCTCTTCGGTGCGGTGGACCCTCGGGGACGGTCGCCAGGGCGCGGATGACCCTCTCCGGCGGGAGTACGACTCGGAGACCCTGGCCCGGGTCAACCCGTTCTTCCGTGCCCTGTACCGGGCTGACGGTCTAGCTCTTGCCGGTCTCTACGCCCGGGAGCACACCGCCCAGGTCCCGTCCGATCTGCGTGAGGAGCGTGAAGGAGAGTTCCGTCACGGCACGCTCCCGCTCCTCTTCTGCTCGCCGACCATGGAGCTCGGGGTCGACATCGCCAGCCTGAGTGCCGTCTCCATGCGCAACGTGCCCCCCACCCCGGCGAACTACGCCCAGCGCTCCGGCCGGGCCGGGCGCCAAGGACAGCCGGCGATGGTCACGACCTACTGCTCTACCGGGAACGCCCACGACAACTTCTGGTTCCGCCACAGCCGGGACATGGTGGCTGGTTCGGTGCTCCCTCCCAGACTCGACCTGGGCAACGAGGAGTTGGTCCGCTCCCACGTGAACGCCATCTGGTTGGCGGAGACGAACCAGTCCATGCGGTCATCGCTGACCGAGGTCGTGGACATGGCCGGTGACCCGCCGAGCCTCGCCTTCATCCCTGAGGTCTGGCGGGCACTGACGGATCCGGAGTCGACCCGTCGGGCCATCGTCCGCGCGGAGCGGGTGCTGACCGAGTTGCGTGCTTCCTGGACGGTGACCGACGACCCGATCGGGTGGTGGCACGAGGGTTGGGTGCACGACACCGTGACCCGTGCCGCGGAGAACCTCGACCGGGCACTGGACCGCTGGCGCGACCTCTACCTGGTCACGCGGGCCGAGTACATCGAGCAGGGCAAGCTCGCCGTCGCCCACGGGGCCTCCCGTCGGGAGCAGGAGGCTGCCGCCATGCGAGAGCGTGAGGCACGTGACCGTCTGCGCCTCTTGTCCAACGACAACAGCAGCAACATGGAGAACGACTTCTACTCATATCGGTACCTGGCGACCGAAGGGTTCTTGCCCGGATACTCGTTCCCGCGCCTTCCACTCGCCGCCTACGTGCCCGGGTCTCGAACGACCCAACGCAAGGGAGAAGGGAGCTATCTGCAGCGCCCCAGGTTCGTGGCCATCCGGGAGTTCGGCCCGGGTGCGCTGATCTACCACGAGGGCTCCCGCTACGAGGTGGTCCGGGTCCAGCTTCCCCGGTCGACCGACGGGGCCGGGGGAGTGGACACCGAGGACGCGATCCGCTGCGACGCCTGCGGGTATCACCACCCGGTGATTGCGGGCATCGACATGTGCGAGCACTGCGGCACTCGACTCGGGGCCAAGACCTACAACCTGCTTCGACTCCAGACGGTGCACACGAGGAAGCGCCAGCGCATCTCGAGCGACGAGGAGGAACGTCGTCGCTCCGGCTTCGAGATCGAGACCTCCTATCGGTTCGCCATGCACGGGGAACGCCCCGGTGTCATCAACGCCAGCACCACCATGGACGACGCGCCGATCGCTGACCTGGAGTACGGGGATGCGGCCACCGTCCGCTTGGCCAATGTTGGGCGGTGGCGCAGGAAGGACTCTTCGGACCGGGGCTTCTGGCTCGATCCGGTGGAAGGGAAGTGGCTGAGCGACAAGGCTGCTTCGGACGCCACGATCGATGCTGATGACCTCGAGCCGGTGGATGGCGCGAAGTCGAAGAAGAAGGTGATCCCGTACGTCCAGGACACCAGGAACGTGCTGGTGCTCCGGCATGCGGATCGACTTGACCTTGTGGCATCGACGAGCCTCCGGTATGCGCTGGAGCGAGGCATGGAAGCCACGTTCCAGCTCGAGGACTCCGAACTTGAGTCTGCGGCACTGCCCGACGTGGATCTCCGGGGTCGGATGTTGTTCACCGAGTCGGCCGAAGGCGGGGCCGGCGTGCTGCGGCGTCTGGTCAGTGAGCCCAAGCTGTTGGCGGAAGTAGCGAAGGTGGCACTCGAACTGCTCCACTTCGACCCCCAGACCGGGGAGGACCGAGGCCAGGCGGATGATGCCACCGAGCGCTGCGAGCGGGGCTGTTACGACTGTCTGCTGTCCTTCTCCAACCAGGGTGAGCACTCCATGATCGACCGTCAGGAGGCGAAGGAGCTCCTCATGGCGCTGGCTCATTCGGAGACCGAAGCAGGCGGCGGGGGGCGGAACCGCACCTCGACCATCGCTGACCTGAAGTCCCTGTGCGACAGCACCCTCGAGGTGGAGTTCATCGACTGGCTCGACGGACAAGGGCTCCGGCTCCCCGACCGGGCCCAGGTCACTGTGGCTCACGCGTCGGCCAGGCCGGACTTCGTCTACGACCTGCCGTCCGGGCGGGTCGCCATCTTCATCGACGGCCCGGTGCACGACAGTCCACACGCCGTCGAGAGGGATGCCACCGCCTCCGAGAGCCTGGTCAATGCCGGGTGGGACGTGGTGCGCTTCGCCCATAACGAGGACTGGGCCATCAAGGCCGCCACGCGGTCCGGTGTCTTCGGCATCCCCGCAGGAGGGCCGACGTGACCCTATTCGCCCCAGGAACACTGGTCAGCGCCCGCGGCCGGGAGTGGGTCGTCCTGCCCGAGAGCGAGGACGACCTCCTCGTGCTTCGGCCGCTCGGTGGTGGCGAGGACGATACCGCTGCAGTCCTGCCGGCTCTGGAGTCGGTGCGCTCAGCTGAGTTCCCGCCGCCCAGCGCTGCCGACCTCGGCGACACTGCCGGTGGGCAGCTCCTGCGGACAGCGCTGCAGGTAGGGTTCCGCTCCTCGGCAGGACCCTTCCGCTCGTTGGCCCGACTGGCCGTCGAGCCCAGGGCCTACCAGTTCGTCCCCTTGCTGCTGGCACTGCGCCAGGAGACGGTCCGGGTTCTCGTGTCCGACGACGTAGGGATCGGGAAGACCATCGAGAGCGCGCTGATCGCCGCCGAGCTGATCGCCCAGGGTGACGCCCAGCGGCTCGCCGTGCTTTGCAGTCCGGCCCTGGCCGAGCAGTGGCAGAGGGAGCTCAGGGAGAAGTTCTCCATCGATGCCGAACTGGTCCTCACGTCCACCGTGGCCCGGTTGAGCCGGGGTCTGATGATCGACGAGTCGCTCTTCGACCGGCACCCCTTCACGGTGATCTCGACGGACTTCATAAAGTCCCCGCGGCGGCGTCAGGAGTTCGTGAACCACTGCCCCGAGCTCGTCATCGTCGACGAGGCGCACACCTGTGTGGCCGATGGGGGAGGCGGTGGGGCGACGGCGGCCCGCACGCTCCGCTACGACCTGATGCGCACGCTGGCTGCCGACCCCGGGCGCCATCTGATCCTGGTGACCGCCACTCCCCACTCGGGCAAGGAAGAGGGCTTCCGGAACCTCATCGGGCTTCTCAGGCCGGAGCTGGCCACGGTCGACCTGGACGCGGTCGCTGGGCGAGAGCTGCTGGCCAGGCACTTCGTGCAGCGCCGGCGGGGCGACGTCCGCAAGTACCTGACCGAGGACACCGACTTCCCGAGCGATCGCCTAACGAAGGAGGCACCGTACGAACTTTCACCGGAGTACGAGGCACTCTTCACACGGGTCCTGGACTACGCCCGGGGCCGGGTCCAGGTTCCGACCGCCGACGGCACGGTGGAGGCCGTTCACCAGCGAGTGCGGTGGTGGTCCGTCCTCGCCCTCCTGCGGGCCCTGGCATCGTCGCCGGTGGCGGCAGCAGCGACGCTCCGGACCCGGGCCAACGCGAGCGGGGCGACCACCGTGCAGGAGGCTGACGAGCTAGGTCGGGCTGCGGTGCTGGACACTGCCGACACTGACGGGCTCGAAGGGATCGACGCCACGCCCGGGGCGTACACCGCCGAGGGAGAGCCCGACGAGCCGAGCAGCGACGGGATCGCTCTCGCCCCCACTGGGGGAGCAGCTTCTAGCGAACGCCGGCTCCTCCTCGACCTGGCTCGAGCCGCTGATGCTGTCCGTGGTCCAGGCCTCGACCGCAAGTTGGACCTGGTGACTACGGAAGTCCAGGAGCTGCTGGCCGACGACTACGACCCGATCGTGTTCTGCCGGTTCATCCACACGGCCGACTACGTGGCCCAGCACCTCCAAGGCGCGCTGGGCCCCGGGGTCACCGTCGCCTCGGTGACCGGCGAACTCCCACCGGCGCTCCGTGAGGAGCGGATCGCCGAGTTGAAGAACCTGCCGGGCCGCCACGTGCTGGTGGCGACCGACTGCCTCTCCGAAGGGGTGAACCTCCAGGACGGCTTCCAGGCGGTCCTCCACTATGACCTGGCCTGGAGCCCCACTCGCCACGAGCAACGCGAAGGGCGCGTGGATCGGTTCGGGCAGCAGCGCGACATCGTCAAGGCCGTCACCATCTACGGCCAGGACAACGGGATCGACCGGATCGTCATGGACGTCCTCATCCGGAAGTTCCTGGCCATCCGCGAGGCCACGGGGGTGTCGGTACCGGTCCCCGACGAGGCCGACAGCGTGGTCCAGGCGCTTCTCGAGGGACTGATCCGCCGGCGGGAGGATGCCAGTCAGCTGGCCTTCGACCTGGGCCAGAGCCAGCAGCGGAATCAGCTGCACGGGGAGTGGGACTCTGCCGCCGAACGGGAGAAGGCATCGCGGACCAAGTACGCCCAGGAGGGCATCCATCCCGAAGAGGCCATGGCAGAGGCCCAGGCCGCCCGAGCCGCCCTTGGCACCCGAGCCGATATCGAGAAGTTCACCCTCGATGCCCTGCGAGCCCTGGGGGCTTCGGTCTCGCCGGTTGACGCGACCACGTGGAAGGCGGATGTGAGTGCGACGCCCAATGGACTGCGTGATGCACTTCCCCCGACCTTGGCCGAGCCTCTGGTGCTTCACCGTGACCTTCCGGTACCCCGAGAGCACGCCGCACTGATCCGCACCGACCCCGCCGTGGAGACCGTTGCCCGCTTCGTGCTCGACGCCGCCCTCGACCCGGTGCCCGGGGCTCGGGTGGCCACGCGTGCTGGCGTCACCCGCACCACCGCGGTCAGCCGGCGGACCACGCTGCTCCTCCTGCGCTTCCGGTTTCACGTCGACCTTCCCGGCTCCAGCGGTGTGCGCCAACAGGTCTGTGAGGAAGCTCGCTTTGCCGCCTTTGCCGGCCCACCCGACTCACCGGAGTGGCTGAGCGACGCGACGGTGGCGAAACTGGTCGAAGCCGCCCCGGCCGGGAACGTCGAGGGCGACCATGCGGCCTCGTTGATCGACGACCTGGCGCAGGCCGCCTCCGGATGGGCCGATCACCTCGCCGCACTGGCCGACGACCTGGGCGATGAGCTGCTGCTCGCCCACCGACGGGTGCGCAGCGGCGCCGGCGCCCCACGGCGCGGACTGTCGGTCACCGCCCAGAAGCCGGTCGACTTGCTCGGCGCGTACGTCTACCTGCCTGTTGCTGTCGGATGAGCCGACAGACCACGCCGGTTCTCGACATCCGGTCGCTGACAGGTTTGCGGAGCGTCGGCGGCGTCCTCCCCGCTGATCTGGTCATGGCGGTCGTCACGGGCACCGACGTCCCGGGGCTGCGCGCCGACGACTACCACCTCGAGCTGGGGATGACCCCGAAGGAGGCCGCCAACCGGGCCTGGGCTGTCCTGGGTACTGCGTGGCGCAACTACCGGGACGCCCTGGCCAAGCAGCCGGACGGGGACCCGTGCACCGGCCTGACCCGGGAGAAGTGGCTGAGTGTCGTCCTGCGGGAGCTGGGCTTCGGCCGGGTCCCACCGACGCCGGCCGGGGGGATCACTGCCGACGGGCGCTCCTTCCCGGTGAGCCACCTCGCCGAAGGACATGTGCCAGTCCACCTGCTGGGTCGCGGCGTGAGCCTCGACAAGCGGACCCCCGGCCTGGCCGGAGCTGCCGAGCAGGCACCCTTCGCCATGGTCCAAGAGCTCCTCAACCGATCCGACGACTGCTTGTGGGCCATCGTGGCGAACGGATCAACCCTTCGGATCCTGCGGGACTCGTCGACGCTGATCGGACAGGCCTTCCTGGAGTTCGACCTCGAGTCGATCTTCGAGGGTGATCTCTTCTCCGACTTCGTCTCCATGTTCCTCCTCTGCCACCAGAGCCGCTTCGAGGTCACTGATCCCGCACTCGGTCCGGTCTCGTGCTGGCTGGAGAAGTGGCGCGGTTTGGCCATCGAGACCGGGGCTCGGGCCCTCGGTGCTCTGCGCATCGGCGTCCACGACGCCATCGAGGTCCTCGGGACTGGCCTCGTGTTGCATCCGGCCAACGCCAGTCTCCGTGAGGCTCTCGACACCAAGCAACTGAGCGTGGAGGACTTCCGGCGGGGCCTGCTAGTCGCCGTCTACCGGCTGCTGTTCTGCTTCGTGGCCGAGGACCGGGATCTGCTGTTCGACCCTGAGGCCAGCACTGAGACCAAGGAGCGGTATCGCCTGTGGTTCTCGACGGCCCGACTACGGCGTCTCTCCGTCCGCCGCTCCGGTGACCATCACATCGACCTGTGGGAGGCACTGAAGGTCGTCACAGGCAGCCTAGGTAGGGAGGACGGCTGTGCTGAGCTCGGGCTCGTCGGGATCGGCGGCCTCTTCGAGTCCGGGCCCGCTGACCTCGACCCGTCGCTGGCACTCAGCAACCGGTCGCTGCTCTCCGTGGTCCGCCACCTGTGTGTGACACGACCGGTGGCCGACGGCCCGCGCCGGGTCGTTGACTACCGGCACCTCGGGGCCGAGGAACTGGGCGGGATCTACGAGGGTCTCCTTGCCTATGTACCCAAGTACGACGCGGCACTGCGCACGTTCGAGTTGGTCGACGCTGCCGGCAACGAGCGCAAGAAGACCGGGGCCTACTACACCCCCACCTCGCTCACCGAGGCGCTCCTCGACAGTGCCCTAGACCCACTCCTCGACCGTGCCGAAGCAGACAGTGAACCGGAAGCAGCCTTGATGTCGTTGACCATCTGTGACCCGGCTTGTGGATCAGGACACTTCTTGGTTGCCGCCGGTCGGCGGATCGCTGCGCGCCTCGCGTCGGTCCGGGCCGGAGGGGACGAACCGACCAACGATGAGCTCCAGATTGCAATGCACGACGTCGTCGCCACCTGTCTCTACGGGGTCGATCTCAACCCGATGGCCGCTGAACTGGCGAAGGTCAGCCTCTGGCTCGAGGGCATGCAGCCTGGTCGGCCCCTGAGCCTGTTGGACGGGCACGTCAAGGTGGGCAACGCCTTGCTCGGGACGACCCCGGTGCTTCTGACCGACGGCATCCCCGACGCTGCCTTTGCCGCCATCGCGGGCGACGACAAGACCACCTGTTCGTCACTCCGCAAGCGAAACAAGGCGGAGCGGTCGGGCCAGGGGATGTTCGGTGCAGTTGACATCGCTGCATCGGTGGCTGATGCCCTTGCAACGGAGTCGGCGGCGATCGAGGCGATCGTGCCGCACAGCCTGGCCGACGTGCATGTTGCTGCCAAGCGACTGCGAGACCTCGACGCCACCCCGGAAGCCCGACGAGCCCGCCTAGCTGCGGACGCATGGTGTGCCGCCTTCGTGGTAGTGAAGACCCCGGGCTCCCAGGCCATCACCCAGGCGGGGCTGGACTCCATCGAACGGGGATCAGCCCCAGCGGAGCTGATCGAGGCCGTTCAGGACTCCTCGATCCGGTACCAATGGTTCCACTGGCATCTCGAGTTCCCACACATCTTCGCTCCACGGGAGGGAGAGGACCCAGACCCTGTCACGGGCTGGTCCGGTGGCTTCGACTGTGTGGTCGGGAACCCCCCGTGGGAACACGTCGAGCTGAAGGAGCAGGAATGGTTCGCCAACCGACTACCGGCGGTCGCTGAGGCATCCGGTGACACCCGCAAGCAGCTGATCGCTGGCCTTGCCGAGAGCCGGCCGGACCTCTTCGACGCCTACCGGGCAGACCTTCGAGTGGTGAACGGCGAGCGGGCGTTCTTGGGAAACAGCGGCCGGTACCCGATGTGCGGCAGGGGCCGGATCAACACCTACGCGGTGTTCGCCGAGGCCGACCGGATGCTCATGTCCAGACGTGGACGGTATGGAGTGATCCTCCCGACGGGCATCGCCACCGATGCCACCACTCAGTACTTCTTCAAGGACCTCGTGACTACGAGGAGCCTTGCGGCGCTCTACGACTTCGAGAACAGCGTCCCGCTGTTCGAGGGTGTTCACCGCAGCTTCAAGTTCTGCCTACTCATCCTCAGCGGTCATGAGGCTCCGGTTGACGAGGCCTCCTTCGCTTTCTTCGCCCATCAGCCCGAGGACCTCAAACGAGAAGGAGTGCGCTTCAAGCTGACCCCAGAAGAGATCACCCTCCTCAATCCGAATACTGGCACGTGTCCGGTCTTCCGATCTCGCCGTGACGCCGAGATCACCTTGAAGATCTACCGCCGCCATCCAGTGCTGATCAAGAAGGATGATCCCAACGGCAATCCCTGGGGCGTGTCGTTCAAGCAGGGCCTCTTCAACATGACCAGTGACTCAGCGTTGTTCCACAAACGTGGCGGCCTCGAGGCTGATGGCTGGACCCTTGATGGGAACGTGTTTCGTCTTGGTACTGAAAGGATGCTGCCGCTATACGAAGGCAAGATGATCCACCATTTTGATGACCGCTGGGCCACGTTCGTCAACGATGAAGATGCTCGAGACGTCACGCCTGAAGAACATGCCGACCCAGGATTTGTTGTCCAGCCGAGATACTGGGTACGGAGTAAAGAGGTTGACGAGAAGCTGGCAGATCGCTGGAAGGAGAGTTGGCTACTTGGCTTTCGCAAGGTCTGCCGGGCTACAGACGAGCGTTCGATGGTTGTTGGCCTCTTTCCGCGCGCCGGTGCCGGGGACAGTTTGCAGCTTGGCTTCGCAAACGGGCCATCCTTGCTGCTTCTTGCCGCGCTCACATCCCTCGCTTCTGACTACGTCGTAAGACAGAAGTTGGGGGGTACCAACTTGAACTTCTTCTACGTTGAGCAACTCCCAGCTCCCCAGCCGGATACCGCAGAACGAACTTGCGCCTGGAACAAAAGCCTGACCGTTGGACAGTGGCTTGCCCCTTATGTAGCGGAGCTCGCATTCACGTCCTGGGACATGGCTCAGGCTGTCCGTTCACTTGGTGATGATGGTCCGCCTCATGTCTGGGATCCGGACCGGCGCCGGGTGCTAAGAGCGGAAATCGACGGGGCTTTCTTCCACATCTTCGGACTGGATCGGGCTGACGGAGAGTACGTTCTGTCGACGTTTCCGATAGCCAACAGCAACGACTCTGGCCAAGCCGATCGCGTCATCGATGCTTACGACCAGATCGCTGAAGCCATCGAGACAGGCCAACCATTCGTATCCACCCTCGACCCGGCGCCCGGCTTCGGTCCGCGCCATCCGGAGAGACGATGAGCACACTCACCGAACGCACTACACCGCGCCTACGTGAGGTGCTTGCCTATCTCGAAAGTGTCGGCGGCACGGCCACGTACGCCGACATCTTCCAGCACATCGGAGAGGCGTACCCCCCGAATGCTGATGACCTTGAGATCTTGAAGACGGGGGCGGTCAGATGGGTAGCCGCCCTTCACTGGCAGACGACTGGTCTCACGAGGGCTGGCTGGATCGTCAAGGATGGTTCTGGCTCGTGGTCGATCACCGACGCGGGTCGAGAAGCACTCGAGAAGTTCCCCGATCCGGTCGCGTTGAAGGCCGAGTGCGACCAGATCTACCGGGCGTGGTACGAGGCCAAACAGGCTCTCCACCGTCGGGCCTGGCTCATCCGGGGTTCGTCTGTTCGTGGCACCAATCTCGTGGCCGAATGGCTGGCGTCAGGCTGGGTCAGCATCGCTGCCTCGCAGCTCCATGAGATCGAACCGGGCGTCTCCCTCGAAGACCTGACTGCGGCTGCCAAGAGCGACTACGACCATCTGATGCACCAAGAGCTCAAGGCCAAGGTCGACGAGATCGTGGCTTTCGTCATCAAGATGGCTCCAGGCGACTCAATCGTGACAACGAACGACGAGCAGGTCTTCATCGGGGATGTGACGGGGGATTGGACTTGGCAGAAGTCTCCCGGTGGGCGCAGCAACCTGCGCCGGAGCGTGGAGTGGCGCAACGGTGATGCCCCCATCGAGTTCGCCGGCTTGCCAGCACCGCTGCCGGCCAAGTTGACCTCGGGTGGCACGATCGTCGACCTCACCTCGGAGCTGGACGCCATCGACGCTCTGACCGCGCCACAAGCCAATACTGAGGGCGGTGGCGAGTCCACCGAATCTCCAACCAAGGCAGAGCTTTCTCGGCCGAGCCCTGGCTTGGCAGCCGAGCTCTACATCGAAGACGAGTCCTGGTTGGACGGAATCTGGGAGCTGCTCGTCGAACGCCGGCAGGTCATCTTCTACGGGCCGCCCGGAACAGGCAAGACCTTCATGTCCAGGGCCCTGGCCAATGACCTAGTCGGTCCCGAGCAGGTGAAGCTGGTGCAGTTCCACCCGTCCTACACCTACGAAGACTTCTTCGAGGGGTACCGGCCGGCGGCGGGGGACACCGGGCTCATCGGGTTCGACCTCAAGCCCGGCCCGCTCCGCCAGCTGGTGACCCGAGCCAACGCCAACCGTGACCTGTCCTTCGTGCTGATCATCGACGAGATCAACCGGGCCAACCTGGCCAAGGTGTTCGGCGAGCTCTACTTCCTGCTCGAGTACCGGGACGAAGCTGTCGACCTCCTCTACTCGGCGGGTGACGCGCCGTTCACCTTGCCGCCCAATATCTACATCATCGGCACGATGAACACCGCTGACCGCTCGATTGCCTTGATCGACTCGGCCATGCGGCGACGGTTCGCCTTCGTGAACCTGGACCCGCGGGAGGAGCCGACCCACTCACTCCTGGCGCGGTGGTCCAGTGACCACGGCTTGCCAGTGCTCGGTGCTGCGGTCCTGGAGAACCTGAACAGCCGCATCGACGACCCGGACTTCCAGATCGGGCCGTCGTACTTCATGCGGAGCAGCGATCCTGACGCCTTCTCGATCGCACGGTTGGAGCGCGTCTGGTCGGCAGACATCCTGCCCCTGCTGGAAGAGCACTACTTCGGCCAGTGGCCCTCCTACAAGAAGCGCTTCTCGCTGACGTCGATCCTGGCTGCGGTGACCGTCGGCGCGGCACCGACACCTGAAGCCCCAGGGACCGAGGATGCGCCCGCAGTGCCCGGTGAAGGGGCAGGTCCGGTTGGTGCCGAGCCAATGGCCGAGTGAACGACCTCTACCTGACCGAGGCCGGGCAGGCCGTCCAGGCCCGGTTAGACCTCGACGTGGTCCAGCGACTGATCGAGTCCAAGGCCGTCGTGGCGACACCGATCGGGGCCGGGTTCTGGGAGCTCCGGGCCAGCCAGAAGGTCGGCACCATTCGAATCGGCGAGCTGACGGTGTGGATCCGACCGAAGGTGCCGATCTCCCGGCTCCTTTGGATGCTCGGGTGGGCGACCAAGGCTGTCTTCGAGTCACCTGGACCCGTCGACCTCGACGACGCCGCCGAGCTGGTCCCGGCCCTGGCAGAGGCCTTCTGCAGGCAGGCCGAGCGGGCCATCCAGACTGGCTTGCTCCAGGGGTACCGAGAGGTGGACAGCAGCGAGTCGGTGCTGCGCGGCCGGCTCCGAGCCGGCGATCAGCTGGGGAAGCGCTTCGGCTTCCCTCTTCCTCTGCTTGTCAGGTTCGATGACCACCTCACCGACATCCCCGAGAACCAGATCCTGAAGGCGGCGGCCGGCAAGCTCCTGACCCTGGTGGGCGTGGGAGAGGACGCCCGGGTGCGCCTCCGCAAGTTGCGGGGGGCTCTCGCCGACGTCAGTCCGCTCCCGATGCGGGGCCAACTCCCGGCGTGGCACCCCAATCGGTTGAACGCCCGCTACCACGATGCTCTGCGGCTGGCCACAGTCATCCTTGGCGATGGGTCCCTCGAGCAGGCCCCGGGCCACATCCGGGTCGACGGCTTCTTGATCGATCTCTTCCACGTGTTCGAGAACTTCGTGACAGCGACGCTCGGGACCGCACTCAGCCGGAACGCAGGGTCATGTCAGACCCAGGACCCGTTCACGCTGGATGACGGGGGTGCGATCGAAATCCAGCCTGATCTGGTGTGGCGCGTGGACGATGTCGCGTGGGCGGTGGTCGACGCCAAGTACAAGGCCGAGAAGCCCTCCGGGTTCGCCCAGGCCGACCTGTACCAGGCGTTTGCCTACGCGACCGCCTACGGGCTCGACCACGTCCACTTGGTCTATGCCAAGGGCAACCAGGTCGCTCAGGACTGGACCGTGCGGAACACGGGGGTCATCATCACGGCCCACACCCTCGACCTCGATCAGGACGGGCCGGCCATCCTCGGCCAGATCGATCGGCTGGCAGAGCGGATCAGCGGCATTGCGACAGCACTCGATCCTCTCGTACCGGCTTGAATCGCGGCGAACAGCGGTCGATTGCCGCTCCGACGCTGATTCCGGATCGGATCCCCTGGCGATTGGCCAACTGACCGGTGGTGCCGGGCTTGAGCCGCTATTGGGTACCAGTCACCACGACCACCACCGTGGAGACACATAGACCCGGCAGCCTTCTCAGCACGCTGTTGTCGCGCACGCCGTCCTCCTTTTTCAGTTTCCAGTTCAGCGACCAGAAACCGTAGGAACGAGGTGGCGTGTCGCCGCGGATGGGTGGGGTCAGGGGTGGTCAGGCACCCACGACAGCGTCACAACGGCCCCAAATCAGCGAGCCCGGAAGGTTCCCGCTAGGTCACCGGGGTCCGCTTCCCGGAGTCTCTTGGAGGTACTGGGAAGCTCTGGCCAGCGCAGACGGGATCAATTCCCTGGTCAGCCCGCTTGTAGGACCGTCAAGGTACGATGACAACCATGGCGAAGAGAGTTCGGCAAACGAAGGCTGCCTCTGAGAAGGAAAATCTTCTAGCCGTACCACTGTTAGGCGCGGCGAAGCTTGTTGGCGTCAGCGAGCGCCGACTCGTCAACTGGGCGGAGATTGGCCTTGTCGAGCCATCGGTGGTTCGCCGCATAAGCCAACGCAATACGGTTCGGCTTTATGGTTTCCTCGATCTCCTGTCGCTCATGGTTGTTCGGGAGCTTCTCAAGCAGCGGATGTCGACCCCCCAGATCAAGCGAGTAGTGGCGCATCTCCGCGATAGCGGCTACGAGCGACCGCTAACGGAACTGAAGTTCGCCACCGAAGGGCACGAAATCTTCTTTCAGCATCCCAACGGAACTTGGGAAGGTGACAGGCGCCACAACCAAATTGTCCTTCATCAGGTACTCGACCTGCAGGTGCTGAAGGCTGAGATCTGGAGATCGGTTGAGGAGCCGCGCTCGCGTAGCGTGGCGGGCCGTATTGAGCAACGTCGCCGAGTTCAAGGACACAAGCCGGTTTTCGCAGGGACGCGGATTCCAGTTGCGTCCGTTGTCTCCTACCTCGAACGTGGTTCTACTACGGAGGAGATTCTCGAAGCCTTTCCAGACCTGCGGGCAGAGGACGTGCGAGTCGCCCGACAAGAGGCGCGCCTGGTTTCGGCCTAGGCCACGTCGTTGCGCTTCGTGCTCGACCAAGATGTCGACGCACGGCTCGTTGGCACCTTGCGGCGAGCAGGTCACGAGTGTTGGAGGTCGGCGGATGCTGGGTTGGCATTGGCGGAGGATGACGATATCTCGGTGTATGCCGACAACAAGGGAGCCGTACTCATCACGCACGATGCCGAGCTGACTGAACGCAGGAAGGTCAACACCTTCGGCAAGCACGTCCGGCTGAAGGGCCAACAGCCGGACGCTCGCGAGGTGCTGGAAGCGCACCTCGATGAGCTGTTGACCGAGCTAGGTCGCTACGAGTCCATCGTTATCGAGGTGTCGCGATCGAAGGTCAAGGTCTGCCAGCCGCAGTGGCGGTGACAGCGTGATGACAGCCAAACTTCGACCAATGGCACGCAATGGCGACCAACCATGACCAACGGCAAGACTGGAAACTTCCTATTCAGACCTACTGTGACTGTCTGCAACCAACGGCGACCAAGCCACCGGTCCAGGCTCACAACCCGAAGGTCGTGCCTTCGCATTGTCAGCACGCTTCACCGGTGGGGTGGGAATCGCCTCGCTCGGTCGCGGAGCGGATGGCACTTCACCCCGGAGTCAGCGCCTTCCCGAGGGCAGCGGCAGCGTCCCGGTCTCGTTCGGGCAGGGCGTGGGAGTACACCTTCAGCGTCACCGAGGCGTCCCGGTGCCCCAGCCGCCCGGCCACGGTCCGCACGTCATGGCCGGCTCCGATCAGCTCCGTGGCGGCGAAGTGACGCAGCGCGTGCAGGTGCGTGTCCACCCCTACCTTCGTGGCGATCGACCGTACGTAGTGGCTCACGGTGTCGGGAGCGATCGGGCGCGCAAGGTCGTACGTGAAGATGGGGGAGTCGGGCGTGATGGTGATTCCCAGGTCGGCGGCTCGGTCCTCCATAACTAGTAGGTGACGTTTCAGGGTCTCTTCGCCGAAGGTGTCGAGGGACAGCCGCCTGGCGGCATGGGTCTTTGTGTCCTTCGTGATGAGCTCCCCACGGCCCATGGTGGCGACCGACCGTTCGATGGTCAAGGTGTGTCCGGTCCAGTCCACGTCGCCCCATCGAAGCCCACACAGCTCGCCACGCCGGGCACCGGTCACCGCAGCCAGGGCGATGAGCGCGGCCATGTCCGGGTCGTCTGCTTCGGCGCCCTGGATCATGGCCTGTACCTCGGCCACCGTGGGCGCTGAGACAGTCTTGGAGGTCAGCTTCGGCGGGCTGGCGTCGGTGGCCGGGTTGGACGCCAGGTACCTCCACTTGACGGCCTGCCGGAAGCCGGCCCGCAGGATGGCATGCACCTGGCGCACCGAGGCCGGCGCGAGCCCTTCGTCGGTGAGCCCCTGGTAGAGCTCGTCCAGCTCGAGGGCGGTGACCTTCCGGACCGGCACGTGCCCGAGGGCCGGGATGATGCGCTTGTCGATGAGACGCCGGTACTCCCGAAGGGTGGTGGGGGAGCGGCCCTCGCTGGTGATCTGCTTCAGCCACTTGGTGAGCAGCTCTTCGACCGTGGTGCCGGCTCCGGCGGTCCGGCCGCTCCGGGTGCCTTCCAACTCCATGATCAGCTTCGCCAGCGCCTGGTCGGCGGTGGTGACCTCCGGGTCGTCGGCCGCGTACCCCGGCCACCGCCGACTGACTTGGCCGTACTTGCCCGTCACCGCGTCACGACCGGTCGCCACCCGCAGCTCAAAGACGGCGGACTTGCCCCGTCCTCTGATCAGCCGCTTGGAGCCCTGCATGGGGCCCACTCTACCGCATTATGGGTTTTTTATGGGTTTTCCGTTCCGACCGGATTCCCCAAAACCCCTTCTGACCTGGTGCGCCCCCTGGGATTCGAACCCAGAACCTGCGGATTAAGAGTCCGTTGCTCTGCCGTTGAGCTAGAGGCGCGTGAAGAGAAACCTAACGGTAGTTCCCCGGGCGTTACGGGCGCGTCGCCCGAATCCCGGAGGACTGCAGGGTGGCCGACGGGGTTCGAACCCGCGACCTCCGGGATCACAACCCGGCGCTCTGACCAACTGAGCTACGGCCACCAAGGAGCCTCTAGTGTGTCACAAGCCGAAGATGACCCGAGCACGGGTCGACCTTCGTCCACGGCCCCTGTAGCTCAACTGGATAGAGCAGGTGGTTTCTACCCATCAGGTTGCGGGTTCGACTCCTGCCGGGGGCACGCTGCGGGGGAACGCCGAAGGGCACGTCACCACGCCGTGCCGGTGCGGTGGTGCCGAGCGTTCCCCCACTCGGGTCCGGGTGTCGGGATCGACGCCCGCGTGACGGTCCAGCCGTCCAGGGGATCCACCGCGCAGGTACCGGCGCCTGCCTAGCGTCAGGGTCGTCCCGTCCCAGAAACTGTGAGGTCCCCGATGTCAGCTCTGCTCCTGGCAAGTTCCGGTGGTGCATTCTTCGGCTTCATCATCTACGTCGCGATCATCGTGCTCGAGATCGCCGGCTGGTGGCTGATCTTCTCGAAGGCCGGTCGTCCCGGGTGGGGCGCCATCATCCCGATCTACAACGTGTACCTGATGTGCAAGGTCGCCGGGCGTCCGGGTTGGTGGCTGATCCTGTTCCTCATCCCGCTCGTCAACATCGTGATCGCCATCATCGTGGGGATCGACATCGCCAAGGCGTTCGCCAAGAGTGCCGGTTTCGGTGTCGGACTGGCCATCCTCGGCTTCATCTTCGCCCCGATCCTCGGATTCGGCGACGACCGGTACACCCAGCCCGTCGGGTAGCGACGGGCAGCGCCGGAGGGCGCCCGACGCCCGTCGGTGACCCGCGGTCCGGGCGGCTCGGGCAGGCCTAGACTCCGGACCGTGACCGACGTGCTGGCCGTGGCGAATCAGAAGGGTGGAGTGGCCAAGACCACGACCGTCCATTCGCTCGGAGTCGCCTCGGCCGAACTCGGGAGGCGCACGCTCGTCGTCGACCTCGATCCCCAGGCGTGCCTCACCTTCTCGTTGGGTTTCGATCCCGACGCGCTCGAGAGCTCACTCCACGACGTCTTCGTGCGGCGGATGAGCGTTGCCGATGTCGCCCTGCCGGTGCCTGGGGTCAGCCGGCTCGACGTGCTGCCGGCCACCATCGACCTCGCCGGCTCCGAGGTGCACCTCCTCACGCGGACGGGGCGGGAGCACGTGCTCGCCCGGGCGCTCGAACCGGTGCTGGAGCGCTACGACCTGGTCCTCATCGACTGTCCTCCGTCACTCGGGGTGCTCACCATCAACGGTCTGACCGCCGCCCGCTCGGTCCTCATCCCTCTCCAGTGCGAGGCCCTGTCCCACCGTGGTGTCGGCCAGCTGCTCGAGACGATCGAGGACGTGCGGGCCTTCGCCAACAGCGAGCTGGTGGTGCGCGGCGTGATCGCCACCATGTACGACGACCGCACCAAACACTCCCGGCACATCTTCGAGGAGGTCGAGGCCCGGTACGGGATCCCCGTGCTGCAGCCGCCCGTGCGCAAGTCGATCCGGTTCGCCGAGGCGCCGGCGCGGGGCAAGTCCATCCTCCAGCACGCGCCCCGCTCACCCGGGGCGGAGGCCTACCGGGCCCTCGCCGCCGAACTGCTCCGACCCGGGGTCGTCGCCGGCATCCCGGGTTGATGTCCACGGGCCTGGATCCGCTCGGGAAGCGGGCGCTGTTCTGGATGCCCGTCGATCCCGAGGCCGACGGTGACGCGCGGCTCGACGCCCCGGGTGGTGTGGCCGTCGGCGTGGACCCGGTCCCCGACGGACCCCGCCACGCCCGTCCCGCGGGTCGTCACGCCCTCTTCTCGGATGCGACGCCGGCGGACGAGCCGGAGCGGCAGTGGGCGGCGGCCACAGCGACCGATCCTGTCCACGACCGGGGCATCCTGACGGTGGCCTGCTCGCGCTGCGGGTCTGTCACCCGGGTCGGCCCCATCGAATTCCTGGTCCTGCAGTTCCCTTGGAGTGCCTGGCTACCCGGGCGCTCCTTCGACCGGTGGATGCGGTGCCCGTCGTGCCGACACCGGGCCTGGACCAGCGTCACGCTCACCCGGTGACCGCCTCACCGTTCACCACCGTGCTGGCCGCCACCAAGCCCGGGGGCATCACCGGGCACCTCCTCAACTTCCACGGCACCGAGGCCTACGCGCTGATCGGGTTCCTCGCCTTCGCAGAGGCCGCCCTCATGGTCGGCTTCTTCATCCCGGGGGAGACCGCAGTGGTGATCGGCGGGGTCCTGGCCGGACTCGGGCGAGTCAACCTCGGCGTGATGATGGTGGTGGTCGTCGTCTGCGCCATCGTCGGTGACTCGGTGGGCTTCGAGGTCGGCAAGAAGGCCGGCCCCTGGCTGGTCACCCACCGCCCGCTCCGGGGGAACTCGGGCGTGCGCTACACACTCGGTCTGCTCGAGAAGTACGGCGGACCCGCGGTGTTCCTCGGACGCTTCATCGCCTTCGCCCGGGCCATCATCCCGGGCCTCGCCGGCATGAGCGGACTCCGCTACCGGACCTTCCTCGCGTGGAACGTCCTCGGGGGGATCCTCTGGGGTGTGGGCTACACCCTGCTGGGCTACGTGGTCGGCCTGTCGTTCCAGCGGATCCTCAGCCAGATCGGACTGTGGTCCGTCGCCGTCGTCGCCGTCGTCGTAGCGGGGGTGGTGGTCTTCGAACTCCGGCGGCGCCGGAGGGAGAAGCGGCGCATCGAGGCCGAGTTCTCCGACCTCGGTGGTGACCCGGTCGCCGTCCCGACCGGATTCGACGAGGGCATGCTCGACCGGGATGTAGGCCGCACCGGCGCCGTTCCGGACGGCGGGGAGACTACGGCGGGGCACGGGGCGACCGTCACGGATGACGACAGGACCGTGCCCGACGACGACGCCTCGCCGTCCGCGACCGGGCCGACCGGTTGAGGCGCGGTGCGGTGGCACCGACGGTGAGGGCGAGGGCGAGCCGACGCGCCGCCCGTTCAGCCGGTATAGGGGTGGGTGGGGGTGGTGCCGTTGGCCAGCAGGTTGTCGAACCCGTCGGGGGTGTTCAGCATGCCTGGAGTAGTCCCGGCCTGGTCCGTGAGGCCGTACTGCCACACGATGGAGTCGGTGGACGGGTCGATCACCACCACCCGGTCACGATAGTCGTCGTTGACCATGATGAGGCCGTTCGGGAGCCGCTCGGCCAGTGACGGCTTCTTCAGCATGCCGTCGCCCGCCAGCACGTCGTAGACCCACGGCGTCTTGCCGGCACGCGTGAACGTCATCACGCGCCCCTCGGCCGGGGGGTCGTAGTCGGTCATGAGGTAGAGGTCCGGACCCAATTCCTGGGGGTCGGACGGGTAGTTGACTCCCGGGAACTGGGTGCTCCAGACCAGGGTGCCGGTCGGGGTGTACTCGTCGATCCAGGAGCCGTTGATCTCGGACACCAGGAGGTCGCCGTTGGCCAGTGGGGTGTCGCCGTTCGGATAGTCGACCGACGTCGAGGGGATGTGCGCGTAGGCCCCGTTGCCGATCTGGCTCAGGGGCTGACCGGCGGCGGAGATGGTGAGGATCCGGTTGTTGGAGGCGTCGGCGACCGTGACGTTGCCGTTCTTCAGGAGGTACGCATCGTCGGGTTGGTCGAGGTAGCCGGGGGCCGCGCCGGGGGACATCGGATGCCCGTACTGCCACAGGATCTTGCCCGAGGGGTACCCGATCTGCACGATGCTGTGGTTGTCCTCCTGGTTGGAGATGATGCCCGTGCCCCCGTGGATGAAGAAGGCGTCATCGGGGAAGTAGAACCCACCGGGCGGTGCCGGCATGGCCGGGGAGGGATACTGCCAGGTCAAGTTGCGGCCTGTGTCCATGGCCAGGAGACGGTCGTTGCCCCGGTCCGCGATGAGCAGGGTCCCGGCGTAGGGAGCACCCGCACCCGCCGGGCCGGCCGGGCCGCCGTAGGGGCTGATGCGCAGGGCCAGGACCGAGGTCAGGGTGCCCGAGGCGATGCCGGCCTGGTCGGGCCCGCTCTGGGCGGCGACCTCGCCGCCGACGATGTAGCCGACGGACGAGGCTCCGGTCCCGACGGTCGTATAGCCGCCGAAGGCCTCCGCCTGGGGCAGGAGACCGGCGGCGAGGAACTTCTTGGCTGAGGGCACGAAGGCGTAGATCGTGGTGAGGGTGTCGCCCCCGGGCACCTGCCCGCCGGCCACGTAGATGGTCCCGCCGATGACGAAGGCGGATGCCCCGTACATCGCCTGGGGCAGGTGGGCGATCACGCTCGACCGCCGGGTGGAGGGATCGACGACCTGGACGTCGTCGGTCGCCGTCGTGGCCGAGCCGGCCGATGCCGTCTGCCCACCGAAGGCGTAGATCAAGCCGTTCTGCGCCACCACGGCCGGGTAGCGGACGGGCACGGTCAGGTCCGCCACCGACGAATAATGGGTTCCGTCGGTGGTGGCGAGGACCTGGGGTTCGTAGTTGGTCCCGTCGTAGCCCCCGACCACATACGCGGTGGAACCGATCCGGGCCACCGCCAGGTCCGACCGCGGCGCCGGCAACTGCCCCGCGACGGTCCCGGCCCGGGCGGGCGTGGGCGCGGCCGTACCGACCGGATCCGCCACCGTCTGGATGGACTGCACGGTGGCCACGGTGTTCGGTGAGCCCCCGCCGAGCACGAACGTCGATGCCCCGAGTGTGGTCGCGGCGGCGTCGTGGACCGGGTTGGGGAGCGTGCCGTCGGCCAGGACTCTGCCGGCGACCGGATCCACGGCGTACACGGTGGCGGCGGACGCCTGTGCGGCGGTCAGCCCGCCGAGCACGCTGAACCCCTGGCCGGTGGCGACCACCGAGCTGCGGGAGAGTTGCACGGGCAGGGTCCACGGCTCGACGCCGGCCTCGATCGACCAGGGGCCACCCGACCGGGTGGCACCGGCCGTCGTGATGGCCGTCCCGGTGGAGGCGGCGGTGGACCGGGTCGTCGTCGTGGTCGTGGTTGAGTGGACGGACCAGCCGCCGGGCGCAGCCACGAGGACCACGATCAGCGCCACGAGGACGATGCCCACTGAGCCGACGACCGTCCGCCGTCGACGGATCTGCTGTCGACGTGCCCGTTGCGCCCTACGATCCACCAGACCTCCTCGTCATCCGACCACCCACCATTCTTGACCGTTGCGTACCCCGACGGGTGTCACCCCGTCGCAGAGGCGTTCCCGGCCCTTCACGCGGTCACGTAGAACCGTGCCGGGGCGTCCCCGACCCGGCGGATCCGGCCGTGCAGTTCGAGCAGTACGCAGTGTGCCATCGTCTCGCCGTTGGCCTGACGTTGCATGAACGGCTCGATGTCGTCCCACGGGCGCGACCAGTGGAGGCCGAGGGTGATCTCCCATCCCGTCGCCCCCGGGTTCGTCCGGATGGCCTCGACGATCTCCTCGAGCCTCTCGACGTGGTGTGCGGTGATCTCGTCGATCCGGCCCCCGAGGTCGGCGAAGCGGTATTCGTGGGCGGGCAGCACCTCGTCGGAGCCGAGGTCGCGCACCTTGGCCAGCGATTCGAGGTAGTCGCCCAGTGGATTCGGGAACTGCTGGGCGTGGACGGAGATGTTGGGCGTGATCCGGGGGAGGACGTGGTCGCCCGACAGCAGCAACCGCTGGTCCGCACTGTAGAAGCAGACGTGACCCGGGGAGTGCCCAGGGGTCCAGATCGTCCGCAGATCCCAACCGGCCAGCGCGATGTCCTGCTGGTCCTCGAACAGGACGTCCGGCTCGGCCATCGTGACCATGGACTTGAGCACCATCGAAGCGAAGGCAAGGTCGGGCAGCTTGTCGTCGGGCACGCCGGAGTCGGCGAGGAAGTGGAACATGGCGTCGAGCAGGGCGTCGGTGTCTCCGTAGCGGGACTCGAGCATGACGGCGTCGTGGGGATGGAGCCCGATCCAGGCCCCCGAGGCCTCGCGGACCCGTCCGGCGAGGCCGTAGTGGTCCGGGTGGATATGGGTGACGAGCACCGCCCGTACGTCGGTGACGCTCCCGCCTGCGGTGACCAGCCCGTCGCTGAGCGCCGTCCATGCCTCGTCGGTGTCCCATCCCGCGTCGACGATGGCGACGCCGCCCCCGTGGAGCTCGAGCGCGTAGACGAGGACGTAGCGCAGAGGATTGTCAGGAATGGGCACCGGGATCGACCACAGCCCCGGACGGACCTGCTCCACCGGTGGCAGGATCTTGTCCTGCCAGGCCTGCTGCTGCAGGGTGCCGGTGACTACGACCACGTCTGGCACGGTACACGGCAGGCGCGCCGGGTCAGTCGACGACGGACGCGTGGGGCGACGGATGCGTTGGGGCGACGGATGCCGGTGGCCGGCGGATGCCGGTGGACGGGGAAATCCTTGTGCCGGCTCCGCCGCGTGCCTAGATTGACCCGAAACCTCCCCGTCACCGGGGTCCTGCAACGTTGAGCCGGTGGGAGCACACATCCATGGTCGATGAACTCGGACGGTTGCCATGGTGGGCCCGGCGCCTCCCGGACCCCCAGCGCCTGCAGCACCCCCAGCGCCTGCCGGGCCGATGACGGCGCCCGTTCCGATGACGGCCCCCGGGCCGATGACGGCGCCCGCATGACGGTCGAGCGATCGGGAACCCGGTCCCGTCGGGGTGTCGACGATGGACGGCGGCTCGAGCGACTCCTCGACAATTGCCCCGACGCCTTCGTGGAGATCGACCGCGGCGGCATCGTGGTGGAGTGGAACGCCGAGGCGGAGTCCGCGTTCGGATGGACCCGTGACGAGATCCTGGGGACCTTCGCCGCGGACTCGCTCCTGGCCGGGCCCTTCGCCAAGACCCCGTTCGGACTGCTCGTGGCGGACACCACCGGGTCGGCCTCGGGGCCGGTCACCGGTTCGGTCACCGACGGCACGCTCGACCTCCGACTGGAGCTGCGTCACCGGGACGGTCGACGGGTCCGCACCGGGGCGCGCCTGGTGGTCCTGGGCCAGGGGCGTGAACGCTCCGTGGCGGCCTACCTCCGACCCCCGGTCGATCCCACGCCGTCCGTGGCCGACGCCCCGGGCCAACCGGGGTGGGACCGGCTCACCGGGCTGGCCGACCGAATCGGCTACCAGGCACGACTGACCGGGGCCGCGACCGCGCTCTCCGGCACGCCCGGAAGTGTGGCCGTCGTACTCCTGGACCTCGACCGGTTCAAGGCCGTCAACAACTCGATGGGGCACGCCCAGGGTGACGGAGTGCTCGTATCGGTGGCGCGCCGGCTCGAGATGGTGGCCACCGACGTCGACCTGCTCGCCCGGTTCGGCGGGGACGAGTTCCTGGCCCTCGTCACCGACCCGTCCGGCGGGGCCGAGCAGAAGGCGGCTGCGTTCGTGTCCCGCGTCCGTGAGGCGTTGGCCACCCCGATCCCCGTGGACGACGCCGAGGTGTTCCTCGATGCGTCGGTCGGTGTGGCGCTCAACACCTTCGGCGCGGACGACCCGAACGACCTGCTGGCCCACGCCGAGGCCGCCATGTACCAGGCCAAACGGCGTGGCGGCTTCGGAGTCGAGACGTTCGGCGAGTCGCTCCGCATCGAGGTCCTCGACCGCATGGCCACGGAGCATTCGTTGCACCGGGCCCTCGAGCGCTGCGAGCTGACGCTGCACTACCAGCCCGTCGTCGAGGTCCAGGGAGCGACCACCGTGGGCGTCGAGGCCCTCATCCGCTGGGAGCACCCCGACCAGGGACTGGTGGCCCCGGGTCGGTTCATCCCTGTGGCCGAGGAGAGCGGGCTCATCATCCCGATCGGGGCCTGGGTGCTCGAAGAGGCGTGCCGTCAACTGCGGGACTGGCACCACCGAGACGCCGACGGCCCGGCGGGATCGGTGGAGGTGAACCTGTCGGCACGCCAGATCGACGATCCCCAGATCATCGCCACCATCGAGGAGATCCTGGGTCGGACGGGGCTCCCACCCCAGCACCTGACGCTGGAGATCACCGAGAGCGCGCTGATGAAGGACGCCGCCGCCGCACTCGTGGTCCTGCGTGCACTGAAGGATCTCGGGGTGCTACTGGCCATCGACGACTTCGGCACCGGCTACTCCTCGCTCAGCTACCTGCAGCGGTTCCCGTTGGACGTCCTGAAGGTGGATCGGATGTTCGTCCAGGAGCTGGGCCAGGACGGAGGGGGGGACGAGATCGTCTCCGCCGTCATCACCCTGGCGCACGCGCTCGGGCTCGAAGTGGTGGCCGAGGGCGTGGAGACGACGCAGCAGCTCGAGATCCTGCGGTCGTTCGAGTGCGACTTCGCCCAGGGCTTCCTCTTCTCGCGGCCGGTGCCTGCCAGCGAGCTCCGCTCCCTCTTCGGCCTCCAGCTCTGCAGCTGACGTTCCGGTCGGAGCGGCAGGAACGGGTGGACCACCGGGGTCGTGCCGACGACGACCGGGGTCGTGGTCCCCGGTCGTCGGCCGTCGTTGGTCGGGGCGCCCGGATTCGAACCGAGGACCTCCTGCTCCCAAAGCAGGCGCGCTACCAAGCTGCGCCACGCCCCGTGGCGCCGCGTCCCGGGTGTCCACCCGTGCGGCGCAGCTCAGCGTAGGCCATCCTGTCGGGGGTACACCCACCCCTCGGAGGCGGGATAGCGTCACGTCGATGCCCACCGTGCGTGTAGCCGTGTTCGACCTGGGCAGCAGCTCGTTCCACCTCACGGTCGTGGACGCTTCCCGTGACGGTCGACTGGAGCCGGTGCTCCGTCGCCGGTCGTTCCTGCACCTGGGCACCGAGGTGGCGCGCACCGGCGGAGTGCCCGGTGACCGGTCGGCGCTGGCCGTGCGGACCGTGAAGCGGCTCCACAGCGCGTCAGAGGACGCCGGGGCCGACGTGGTGGTGGCGCTCGCCACGGCGGCCCTGCGGGACGCCGGGAACGGCACGTCGCTACTGGCCCGCATGGAGCGGATCCTCGGCAGCCCCATCACCCTCCTCACCGGAGAAGAGGAGGCCCGGTTGTGCTTTGTCGGGCAGCGGGCCGGGGTCTGGGTGGGGGACACGCCTGTGCTCGGGCTCGATCTCGGTGGTGGGAGTCTCGAGGCCGGGATCGGCACGATCTCCTCGGTCGCAGCGGTGACCAGTGTGGCCCTCGGCACGGCCCGGATCCGGGGGGAGCTGGACACCGGGGATCGGCTGTCCGAGTCGGAACGCGCCGCCATCGCCGCCCTGGCCAAGGAACGGTCCGGACCGATCGCCGAGATGCTGTCCGGGACGCCGGCCGCCGCTGATCGTGTCATCGCCAGTGGGGGGACCGTCCGGGCCCTCGCCCGCCTGGCGATGGGACTCCACCGGGCCACGCCGCGACGGAACTCCTCCGGTGCCCCCTCGGTCAATCAGGTCGAACTACCGGCCGGTCAGCTCCGGGAACTGGCGGACCGCCTGGCCACGCTCGACCTCGACGCCCGCCTGGCCCTTCCGGGTATCCAGGCCCGACGGGCCCCTCTGCTCCCGATCGGCGCCCTGGTGCTCGCCACTCTGGTCGACGAGCTGGGGCTACGCGGCCTGGTGGTCAGTGAGTGGGGACTGCGGGAAGGCGCCGTACTCGACGGACTGGCGCTGCCTGCCGAGCGGCCCGCCTGAACCTCCGTGTCGTCCGCCCCCGGCGTCGGACCCGGGACATGACGACCGTTACGGACCTACTGCCGCCGAGCTGCAGCCGAGCTGTCGCCGCCGCCGACGAGTTGCTCCGCCGCCGAGTTCGGGAGTGGCGGCGGAGCAAGGTCCGCCGCCAGGTCCCCCCGCTAGGCGTTCTTGCCCAGGATCCTGTTCATTCCGGTGCCGCAGACCGGGCACTTGCCCTTCGCCGACCGCCGGCCGTTGGCCATCTCGACCACCTCACCGTCGAACTCGCGCTTTTCCCGGCACTTGACGCAATAGCCCTCATACGTAGCCATGGTTCCTCCTGATGCTCCGAGTGGCGCCCGAACGGACACCCGATGGAGCGACGGTATCGGCCCATTCGGGCGGATCGGGGGATGGGAGGGCCTGCTGCTCACTCCTGCAAGCGCCCGGTTGCGCCCTGGAGTGCCGGCGGTGAGGGTCTGTGCCGCCGTCAGTCCTGCGGCTGTTCGGGGGACTGGTCGGGCCGGGAGGACGTACCGAACGACTCGGGCACCTCGGCCGGAGCGAGGTTGGCGAGCATCTCCTCGATCCCCTCGGGAGGCAGGGGGCGGCTGAAGTAGTAGCCCTGGGCGGTCGTGCAGCCCCGCTGGAGCAGCACCCGGCTCTGCAGAAGGGTCTCGACCCCCTCGGCGACACAGGACAGGCCGAGTCGGTCGGCCATGGCGATGATGGCCGAGACCAGGCTGTTCTCGTCCTCGGTCGGACCGAGCACCTGCACGAACGACTGGTCGATCTTGAGGGTACTGACCGGGAACGAGCCGATGCGGTCGAGCGACGAGTTGCCCCGGCCGAAGTCGTCGATGGTGAAGCGGACCCCGAGGCGGCGCAGGCGATCGATGTTGTCCCTGGCCGGACTGCCCTGGTCGACGACCACCCGATCGGTGATCTCCAGTTCGAGCAGCGCGGGCTCGATCTCCGTGTCGCGGAGCGTGCGCTCCACGCTGTCGTAGAAGGCCGGATTGGCCAGGTCCCGGGAGGCCAGATTGACCGACAGGCGCAGCTGGTCCAGGTTGTGGTCCCGCCAGCTGCGGAGTTGACGGCAGGCCTGCCAGAGCACCCAGTTGTCGAGCGAGACGATGACGTCACTCTTTTCGGCCATCGGGATGAACTGGGACGGCTCGAGGATCCCGAGCGTCGGATGGTTCCACCGGATGAGGGCCTCGACGCCGACGATCTGGGCCGTGCGCAGATCGATGTAGGGCTGGTAGACGAGGAAGAACTCGTTCCCGTCGAGTGCCTGGATCAGGTCGCTGTAGAGCTGGCGGTCGTCGAGCAGTCGCCGTCCCGGATGGGCGGGGTCCGGCGAGTTGTGGAACATCTCGAACGCGTTGCGTCCGAGGTCCTTCGCCCGGAACATGGCCTCGTCGGCGCGATTCAGCAGGTCGTCGTAACTGTCGCCGTGTTCGGGGGCGATGGCGATGCCCACCGAGGCGGACGTCGAGACCTGCTCGCCGTAGATGTCGAACGGGCGGTGCATGGCGTCGAGGGTGCGTTCCGCCAGCTGGTTGATCGCCAACTGGTCGACGAGACCGGGTAGCAGTATGGCGAACTCGTCACCGCCCAGACGGGCGACCGTGTCCTGGCTGCGCACCGTCTCGACCAGGCGCTGGCCGACCTGCTGGATGAGGACGTCGCCCGTGGCGTGACCATAGGTGTCGTTCACGTTCTTGAAATTGTCCAGGTCGACGAAGAACATGCAGACCGGCTCTCCGACCCGCCGCGACCGTACGAGCTCCTGTTCGACCCGGTCCTCGAACAGGCGACGGTTGGGCAGACCGGTCAGTGCGTCGTGCCACGCCATGTGGGAGACCTTCTCCAGCAGCTCCAGGTTCTGGATCGCGGTGGCGGCCTGGTCGGCGAGCCCGCAGAGTCGTTCATGGAGGTCGGGATCGTGGATGGTCCCCCGGGGAGACTCGTCGGAGAAGTTCGCGGCGATGACCCCGAGGAACTCTCCGGCGGCGAAGAGGGGGGCCACGACCGACGCCGGGATCCCCGACGCCTCCATCAGGGCCCGGAGTCGAGGATCCTCGATGGACGAGGCATCGAGCACCATCACCTCGTGCCCGCTGATCATCCGCTCGATGAGGGGGTTGTCCACCTCGACCGACAACGTGTCCCCGGTGACCGGACCGTCCCCGCTCGGGCCGACCCGGATCTGGGTCGTTGCCGCCGAGCGTGACCAGTCGGGCGAGAGCGAGCCCAGGTCGACCTCGGGGGAGGCCATGCCGGCGGTGTGGGCGCCGAGGGTCAGACGGGACCGCTCCTTGTCCCAGAGGTAGACGATCGACTGGTCGCAGCCCGTGACCTCCGGAACGGTGTCGGCCAGGATCTGGAGGGCCTGGGCCAGGTTGGTCAGCCCGGACAGCTGCTCGCCGAAGGACAGGAGGGTCCGGGCGGTCGAGTTGCTGCGTCGGGCGTCACCCAGGACCGTGTAGACGTCGAGCACGTTGGCGGCGTAGCGGGCGAAGAGGCGCAACACTCGCTCGTCCTCGTCCGTGGTGGTGGTTCCCGGTTCGGGCAGGACGGCGATCCGGCCGTAGCGGCGGATGGTGGAGCCGATGTCGACGACCTGGACGGTGCCGGGCGCATCCTCGGGCCGGGCCGCCCACAGTTCGGCGGCCAGTTGCTCGGCTTCGTGCTCATCGATCCCCCGGTAGTGGAGGTGGAGGGGCAGGCCCGATCCCGCCCGGATCATGAGGAGGAAACACCGCGAGCTGAGCACGTGGTCCGCCCGTTCACCCAGTTCGGCGACGACGGCGTTGCTGTCGTCCTCCAGGAGGTTGAGTGTCGAACTCGTCGCACCTTCCAGCATGCGCTCGAGCCGGGAGATCTCCGTCCGGGTTCGGGACGCCTCGTCCTCGGCGTGCAGGCGGAGGCGGTCGTCGTGCAGCGCGGCACCGGAGACGGCGGCGGCCTCCCAGCGGGCCGCGTCGGCGATGGCCTCGGCGAGCGCCGCTCGCGTCGTTCGGAGCTGTTCGGCCAGGGCGTCGACCTGCAGGTGCACGGGGTCCGTGCGCCCGTCGGGGACCGGTGCCGTGTCGGGACGCGTCCCGTCGAACCGGGTTGCATCCCGCTCGTCCAGGTCCTGCTCGTCCAGGCCACCTGTCCACTCGGTCCGGGTCGGCTTCGAGCCGTTTCCATTGGTCGATGGCCGGTTGACCGCATGGGTTGTGACCGGCTGCGAGGCGACCGGCTGTGAATCGACCAGGTACGAATCGACCAGGTACGAATCGACCGGCTGCGAATCGACCAGGTACGAATCGACCGGCTGCGAATCGACCAGGTACGAATCGACCGGGTGCGAGGCGACCGGGTCCCGTTCGCCCCTGAACCGGCCGTACGGTTCCCGGGACGACGCCGGGTCCTGCCGGCGATCCCCGTGGTGATCCCCCGCGCCGAGGTGCCCGTCGCCGTCCGCGGCCGGTTCCCACGTCAGGGCGTAGCGGCAGAACCGTCCGCCCCTGGCTGCGCACTCGTGCTCGGTCACCCGGGCCGGCGGCCGGTCGAACACCCCGGTCATCTCGGACAGCAGCCCCCGGGTCAGCTCGCACAGGTGGGCGTGCCGTTCGCCACTGGAGGGTGTGACCTGGACGAGGGCGTGGCCGGTGCCCACCTCGAGGGTCACCGCCTCGACCGCTCCCTCGAACCGTTCGATCACGGCTCCGATGTGGCGGACGGCCGTCTGCGGCGAACCGAGTGCGGCCAACCGGGAGGCGAGCTGACCGTCGTCCTCGATCCACAGCAGGTCCTCGCCCACGTGCATGGCGATGGAGCGGTCCCCGGTCACCAGCGCTCCGGCGGAGAAGAGCGAGTTGGCGTCCTCGAGTGACGTCCAGCTGGCGGCGTCCACCAGCAGGGGGAACGGACGCTCGTCGGCGGCCAGCGCCAGCGCCTGGGTGACACCGGCGTCTCCGGCCTCGGTCCGGATGAGACAGACCAGTGCGTGGATGACCGCTCCGGACACGCCGGGACGGGGCGATCCCGGATGCTCGTCGCCGTCGACTGGAAGCCTCATGATCTGCATCTGGCCTTTCTGTACCTCTGGAACGCGTGCTGTCCTCGTGGAACGCGTCACTGCGCCCGTGCTCCGGAGTTCATCGTCCGGCGCCGACCGTTGCTTTAGTCCGCCCTCCGACCCCGCCTGTCGTCGCGGTCGGGGCGGAGCGCAGGCAGGGTTCGGGGCGTGTCGTGGGACCGGAGGGACACGTTCGTCCAGGCCGCCGGCTGCGCGGGCGACCTAGACTCGGCGGCATGAGCATCTACGACACCTCACTCCACACCCTCCAGGGCGAGGCCACCTCCCTCGGGGACTTCCGGGGCACGACGCTGCTGGTGGTCAACGTGGCCTCGAAATGCGGGCTGACGCCCCAGTACGAGGGTCTCGAGCGACTGCAGAAGACCTACGGCGACAAGGGCTTCTCGGTGATCGGGTTCCCGTGCAACCAGTTCGGCGCCCAGGAGCCCGGCTCGGCCGAGGAGATCGCCACCTTCTGCTCGGCCACCTACGGGGTCACCTTCCCGATGATGGAGAAGGTCGACGTCAACGGCGACGACCGGAACCCCGTCTACGAGGAGCTGACCGCCTTCCCGGATGCCGATGGCGAGGCCGGAGACATCCAGTGGAATTTCGAGAAGTTCCTGGTATCCGCCGACGGAACGATCCTCCAGCGCTTCCGACCCATGGTCGACCCGGAGGCACCTGAAGTGATCGACGCCATCGAGGCCAACCTTCCCGCCTGAGCCCTCCGGCGCGTGACTCCGTCACGTGGGCGGCGCGTGACCCCGTCACGTGGGTGGCGCGTGACTCCGTCACGTGGGTGGGGCGACGAGGTTTGGGCCATGAGGGGTGGGGCGACGAGGTTTGGGTAGGGGAGAAGATGACTGTGCATGCCGGTGCCAACCACGAGCCTGCCGTCGACCACCTCGTCGAGGTGTGGACGTCGGTCGCGTCGGCGTGCCACCGCATCGGACCGGCACAGTGGGACCTCCCCACCGACTGCCCGGGATGGTCGGTACGCGATCAGCTGTCCCACCTGATCGGCGTCGAGCGGATGCTCCTCGGTGAGGCGCCGCCGCCGCCCCTGGGGGTGCTGCCCGACCACGTGCGGAACGGCTACGCCGAACTCAACGAACCCTGGGTGGAAGCCCGCCGGCGCCTCCCGGGCAACGAGGTCCTGGCCGAGTTCATCTCGGTGACCGGGCGTCGCATCCACGGGCTGCGGACCCTGCCCCGGGAGGCCTTCGACGTCCGTTCCTGGAGTCCGGTCGGTGAGGTGCCCTACCGCGACTTCCTGGCCACGCGGATCCTCGACAGCTGGGCCCACGAGCAGGACATCCGCCGGGCGCTGGGTCGACCCGGTGGGCGCAACGGAGTAGGGGAGCAGGCCGTGCTCGACCGCTGCGAACGGACCATGCCCTACGTCGTGGGACATCGGGTGAGGCCCCCGACCGGGACGACGGTGCGCTTCGCCGTGACCGGGGTGCTCGGTCGACAGGTCGCCGTGGCCGTGGACGGGGACCGTGCCCTCGCCGTCACGCCCGACGAACAGGTCCCGACCACCACGGTGATCGTGGACCAGGACTCCTTCTGGCGTCTCGGCTTCGGGCGCCTCGAGCCGTCCCGTGCCCTCGCTTCCGGGCAGGCCCGAGTGGCCGGCGACATCGCTCTCGGCCACCGGGTTCTGGAGTCGATGGCGTTCATGACCTGAGCCCGACCGGCCTGCCGGGACCGGGGCCGGGCGTCCGGACCCCCGACGGGACGGTGCGGAAAGTCGGCACCCCGGGTACCGGTACACTCCTCTATTCGTATGCGAGCCACAGCAGCGCCCGAGGAGGGCAACAAGGTCCGTCTCACGGTCGAGATCGACGAAGCCGAGATCGACGGAGCCCTCGATGACGTGCTGAAGCGTCTCTCCCGCGAGGTCCGGGTCCCCGGATTCCGGCCCGGGAAGGTGCCCCGCAAGGTGCTCGAGACCCGCATGGGCGGTGCCGGCGCCCTGCGCGGTGAGGCCATCCGGGAAGCGCTCCCCGAGTTCTACTCGCGTGCGGTCGACGAGACCGAGGTCGACCCGATCGACCAGCCCGACATCGACATCACCTCCGGTGAGGATGCCGGCCCGGTCTCCTTCGAGGCCGTCGTCCTGGTGCGGCCGACCGTGGCCATCCCCGGCTACGCCGGACTCGTCGTCACCCTGCCGGCCCTCGAGGTCGGTGACGACGAGATCACGGCCCAGGTCGACCGGCTGCGGTCGACCTCGGGCGAACTGGTCGAGGTCGACCGTCCCATCCTGACGGGCGACCAGGCCACGATCGACATCCGCGGGACCCGACTCGACGAGGACGAGGACCAGGGCGACGAGGACGCCGGTGACGCCGACGACATGACGGCGGAGGACTACCTCTACGAGGTCGGCACCGATGCCCTGGTGCCCGGACTGGACGACCACCTGCTGGGGGCCAAGTCCGGTGACGCCTTCACCTTCGATGCCGAGCTCGGCGAGCGGAAGGTCTCGTTCGCCGTCGCCGTCAAGGACGTGAAGGAGCTCAAGCTCCCCGCAGCCGACGACGAGTGGGCCGCCGAGGCGAGTGAGTTCGCCACCCTGGAGGAGCTGCGGGCGGACATCGCCGAACGATTGCGCCAGCGCCACATCGTCGAAGCCCAGATGGCCCTCCAGCAGAAGACGGTCGAGGCCCTGGTGGAGCTCGTCACGGAGGAGATCCCCGAGCAGCTGGTGCTGGCCGAACTGCGCGAGCGCATCCACGACCTCAACCACCGGCTAGAGGGTCAGGGCATCGCCCTCGGCCAGTTCCTCGGGATCACCGGTCGGAGCGAGGAGGAGTTCCTGGAGGAGCTGCGTGAGGGCGCCCTCCAGAGCGTGAAGGCCGATCTGGCACTGCGGGCGTTGGTCGAGGCCGAGGAGATCGAGATCACCGACGAGGAGCTCGACGAGGAGCTCGCCGCCATGGGAGCCCGGCTCGACATGGACGCCGACCTGGTGCGCAGCCAGCTCGAACAGGCCGGGCGCCTCTCGGCGGTACGCTCGGACCGACGCAAGGCCAAAGCGATGCGATGGCTGATGGATTCGGTCGAACTGGTCGACGAGGACGGCAAGCCGGTGTCTCGTGACGACCTGTCGGTACACCAGGGCGAGGAGGACTCGGAGTGAGTTTCACGGAGGCAAGCAGGTCGATCGATGCGCAGGCGTACAGCGTGCCGTGGGTCGTCGAGTCCACCAGCCGGGGGGAGCGCAACTACGACCTGTACTCCCGTCTGCTGCGCGAGCGGATCATCTTCCTCGGCACACCGATCAACGACACCGTCGCCAACCTGGTCTGCGCACAACTGCTCTTCCTCGAATCCGAGGAGGCGGACAAGGACATCCACCTGTACATCAACTCACCCGGTGGTGACATCACCGCTCTGTTCGCCATCTACGACACGATGAAGTACATCAAGCCGGACATGTCGACCTTCTGCTTCGGCCAGGCGGCGTCCGCCGCCGCCGTGCTGCTCGGCGCAGGTACCCGGGGCAAGCGGTTCGCCCTGCCGCACGCGCGCATCCTGCTCCACCAGCCGTTCGGCGGCGTGGAGGGCCAGGCCAGTGACATCGAGCTCCAAGCCAAGGAGATCCTGCGTATGCGCGACCTCCTCAACGGGATGCTGGCGGACGACACCGGACAGAGCCCGGAGCGTGTGTCCAAGGACACGGACCGAGACTTCATCATGACCGCGGCCGAGGCCGTCGAGTACGGACTCATCGACGAGGTGATCTCCGCCCGGGAGACCATGCCCATCGACGCCATCGGTGTCGCTTAGCGGTCGCGTAGAAGGACCGGTTCACCTGGCGCGAGCCGCTAGGGTTGGTGGTCCGGACGGCACGACCGGACAGCCGGGGGCCCGATGTGGGTGACCCGGACCGACGGTCCGCCCGGGTAGTCAGTTCGCACAGGTACACAGCGCCCGGTCGAGTACGACGGACCGCCGACAGAAGGACAGGAGCCGACGTGGCGAAATTCGGAGACGGTGGCGATCTGGTGAAGTGCAGCTTCTGCGGCAAGTCGCAGAAGCAGGTCAAGAAGTTGATCGCCGGGCCGGGCGTCTACATCTGCGACGAGTGCATCGAGCTCTGCAACGACATCATCGCCGAGGAGCTGGCCGACACCACCGAGCTGAGCTTCGACGAGCTGCCGAAGCCCAAGGAGATCTACGAGTTCCTCAACGACTACGTGATCGGGCAGGAGTACGCCAAGAAGATCCTGTCGGTCGCCGTCTACAACCACTACAAGCGGGTGCAGGCCGGCAGCAACGGGGCCCACGACAACGACGTCGAGCTGGCCAAGTCCAACATCCTCCTCCTCGGGCCGACCGGCTGCGGTAAGACGCTCCTGGCCCAGACGCTGGCCCGGATGCTCAACGTCCCCTTCGCCATCGCCGACGCCACGGCGCTCACCGAGGCGGGTTACGTCGGCGAGGACGTGGAGAACATCCTCCTCAAGCTGATCCAGGCCGCCGACTACGACGTGAAGCGGGCGGAAACCGGGATCATCTACATCGACGAGATCGACAAGATCGCCCGGAAGTCGGAAAACCCGTCGATCACCCGTGACGTGTCGGGCGAGGGCGTCCAGCAGGCGCTGCTCAAGATCCTGGAGGGGACCACGGCGTCGGTGCCGCCCCAGGGCGGGCGGAAGCACCCGCACCAGGAGTTCATCCAGATCGACACTACGAACATCCTGTTCATCTGCGGCGGTGCCTTCGCCGGCATCGACACCATCATCGAGAACCGCATCGGGCGGAAGGGTATGGGGTTCCGGGCCGAGGTGCGCAAGGCGTCCGAGCGCGACGACTCCGAACTGCTCCGCCACGTGCTCCCCGAGGACCTGATGAAGTTCGGTCTCATCCCGGAGTTCATCGGCCGGCTACCGGTGGTAAGCGCCGTGTCGCACCTGTACAAGGAGGCGCTGATCCGCATCCTGGTCGAGCCCAAGAACGCCCTGACCCGGCAGTACAAGCGGACGTTCGAGCTCGATCACGTGGAGCTCGAATTCACCGACGACGCACTCGAGGCCGTGGCCGAGCAGGCCCTGCTGCGGGGTACCGGCGCGAGGGGCCTGCGGGCGATCCTCGAAGAGGTCCTCCTCGAAGTGATGTACGACCTGCCCAGCCGGACCGACATCTCCAAGTGCGTGGTCGACCGGGCGGTCGTGCTCGACAAGGTCCACCCGACCCTGGTGCCCATGGCGCCGCCGGCCAAGGCCAGCCGCAGCCGCCGGGCCGCCTCGTAGGGACCCACCGCTCCCGCCGAGGGGCGCCCCCGCACCGCCGCACCACGTGACGTTCGCCGATCTACCTGAAGCCCTCGCCTGGCTCGACGGGCACATCGACTTCGAGTCGGCCATGCCGACCCGTCGTACGTTGCCGTCCCTCGACCGTATGCGCAAGCTGTCCGCCCTGTTGGGCGACCCGCACACGGCCTATCCGGTCATCCACATCACCGGGACCAACGGCAAGGGCTCGACGGCGGCCATGGTGACCTCGCTGCTGGTCGCCCGTGGTCTGCGCGTGGGCACCTACACGAGCCCCAATCTGTCGCGGGTGAACGAGCGGATCGCCCGCAACGGTGAGCCCATCGACGACCAGGCCTTCACGGACGTCCTCGATTCGCTGTCCCGTATCGAAGATCTCATGGACGAGCCGCCTACCCGGTTCGAGCTCCTCACCGCCGCAGCCTTCACCTGGTTCGCCGACGAGGCCGTCGATGTCGGCGTCGTCGAGGTGGGACTCGGGGGCACGTGGGACTGCACCAACATCGTCCACGCCTCCGTGGCGGTCATCACCAACATCAGCTACGACCACACCGAGATCCTGGGCCCGACCCTCGAGGACATCGCCCGCGACAAGGCGGGGATCTTCACCTCGGGCTGCACGGCCGTGGTGGGGGAGACGGACCCCGGTCTGGTCGCGCTGTTCCGCGAGGCGGCCACGGCGGCCGGGGCCGAGGGGTTCTGGGCTCGGGGCATCGACTTCGCCTGCACGTCGAACCGACTGGCCGTAGGGGGCCGCCTCGTCGACCTGCGCACGCCCGGGGCCGCCTACGGCGAACTGCTCCTCCCGCTGCACGGCAGCCACCAGGGCGACAACGCCGCATGTGCGCTCGCCGCGGTCGAGGCCTTCTTCGGTGACCCGCTGCACGAGGACGTGGTGGAGGAGGGCCTGGCGGCCGTGCGTGTCCCCGGTCGACTCGAGGTGGTCGGACGCCACCCGCTCGTGCTGGTCGACGGGGCCCACAACGCCGCCGGCATGATGGTCCTCGCCCGGGCGCTCTCCGAGGAGTTCGCCACCGACGGAACGGTCACCGCCGTGGTGGGCATGCTGTCCGGCCGTGACCCCTCGGCCATGCTCGAGGCCCTGGTGTCGGCGGGGGTGCGTGCCGTGGTGGCCTGTGCACCGCACAGCCCCCGGGCACTGCCCGCCGAGCAGGTGGCCGAGGCCGCGCTCGCACTCGGCATGACCGTGGCCGTGGCCGACGCACCGACCGAGGCGCTGCGCCTCGCCCTCCAGCGCTCGGAGCCCGAGGACCTCGTCGTGGTGTGCGGTTCGCTCTACGTCGTCGCCGACGCGCGCGACGCCATGCTCCAGCCCTGAGGGACGACCCCTCCGACGGCACGCAGGTGCGGACGGCGTCGGGGTGGCGATGGCGGTAGCGTCCAGGAATGGCGACGCCCGAGGACGCCGTTCGCATCCTCCAGGAGCTTCCCGAGGTCACCGAGGGGCTCCGGTTCCGCAACGCCACGTGGTCCGTGGACGGGACGGCGTTCGCGTGGGACCGGCCCTTCTCCAACGCTGATCTGCACCGCTACGGGGACCACACTCCGCCCGACGGTCCGATCTTGGCGGTGCGCGTCGAGGACCTGCTCGAGAAGAAGGCGGTACTGGCGGACACGTCCGACGCCGTCTTCGACATCCCCCATTTCGACGGCTACGCCGCCGTACTGATCCAGCTCACCGAGGTGGAGCAGGACGAGCTACGGGATCTCGTCGTGGGTGCGTGGCTGGCCTGCGCCCCCCCGGCCCTCGCCGAGGAGTTCCTCGGCGAGGGCTGACCGCGGGGCGCGCCCCGGCGGAGGGAGGTCCGGTGGACACCGTGCATCGACGCACCGGTCCACGCGTCACCGCCTCGGGACGACCTCGGGTAGCGGCTCGAACCGGGTGCTGGTCCTGTCGTCGCGCCGGAGGGAAGGAGTGTGGTCCGGTGGCGGGTCATGTCCGATTTCGGGCTCCTGACCGAACGCGGGCTGGGACGTGAAGGACCACCGGGGATCCTCGTCACTCGGCCCGTGGCGTGCGAGCTCCCATCCCTCGAAGGTCTTGAGCCGGTGGTGGTGCCGACACAGCAGGGCCAGGTTGTCCAGCGTGGTCACCCCGCCGAGCTCCATGGGCCGGACATGATCGATCTCCAGTCCGTAGGGCATGGCGCACCCCGGCACCACGCACGTACGGTCCCGGTAGGCGAGGGCGGTGCGCAGGGTGGCGTTGATGGTGCGGCCCAGGTGGGCCACCGCCCGGATGTCTCCCGCCTCGGTGAAGACCACGCTGAGGAACGAGTCGACGGCGAGTGCGCGGGCGAGCGGCACGGGAACCGGCCCGTGGCCGTCGAGTTCGCACAGCTCACCGGGGAGGGCGTGGCCCCGCACGAGGGCGTCGCGGTCCACGCGGATGATGATCGTGGCCGGTGGGGTCCGCCGCCCCAGTTCGGCGGCACCGCCGAGGTCGTCGGTGGGGTGACCGGGGCCGTCGGGGCCGCGGTCGTCACCACCCGGACCCGGTTCGCCGACGTCGGACGAGAGCCCGGCGGCGCGGGCCGCCGTCCCGGCCAGGAGGGCGAACAGGGCGTCGGCCCGCAGGGCGGCCTCGGACTCGGTGGAGGTGTCGCCGGCCGACACAGTGGTGCGGGTGCCGGAGGAGGCCGTCGCCGACGTCGCTACCGCACGTCTGGCGTCGCGCAGGCGGTTGGCTGCCGGAACCAACCGGGCCAGCAGGACCGCCCCCCGCTCAGCAGAGTCCCGACCCGAGAAGCAGAACGCCCCCTCCGCGTCGGTCCAGTGGGAGAAGTGCCGCTCGGCGTGGATTCGTCGGACCGCGGCCAGCGGGTCGTTGCGTGCCGACGTGGCCCGGACCCGGGCACAACGCTCCTTGGTGGCGGCCAGGCCCTCGGTGACCGCGCCCGCCAGTAGCCGACCCTCACTGGCCGGGTCGACGGAGGCGGTGTCGGCCACCAGGGCGGCCTTCGGTGCCGAGAGGGCGCCGGACCGGACGGCCTCCTCGGTGGCGGGCAGTTCCAACAGGTGTTGGCCGGTGACGAGGGTGCGCCGGGCCTGGCCGACCGGTACCCCTTCGAGCGTGGCGAGCAGGCTGGCCGGGCTGCGATGGCCGGCCAGCTCCCAGTGGCCCGAGGCGGCGATCCGGGGAGCCAGGAGGCACTTGGCTGCACCGACCAGGCGCTCCAGCTTGGCCACCGAGGCGTACAGGCCGGCGGCGTCGGAGCCGAGCAGGGTGTCGGGCTCGAGGTCGGCCACGAAGGCGCCGAGCAACCCGGTGAGGTTGGCCATCCGGGAGGTGAGGCCCTGAGCGGGAGGTGCAGACGAGTGATCCGGCGCCATGGAGGAGAGCATGGCCGGGGGGTGTGACTCTCGCCGGGGTGCCGCACGCGCCGTGTCGGCCCCAGTTCGTGATCGGCTAACCTGCTCCGCTCGTGGGAAGAACTCTGGTCATAGCCAAGCCCGACGCCGTGGAACGCGGCCTGTCCGGTGAGATCATCAACCGCCTCGAGCGCAAGGGCCTCCGTCTGGTGGCGGCCGAGCTGCGGACGTTGACCCCCGAGGTCGCCCGGCGTCACTACGCCGAGCACGACGGCAAGCCGTTCTTCGGTGAACTCGTCACCTTCATCACCCGGTCACCGGTGTTGGTGCTCGTCGTCGAGGGTCCCGAGGACACCTACAGGGTGGTCCGCAACCTCATGGGCGCCACCAACCCGGTCGACGCCGCTCCCGGCACCATCCGGGGCGATCTGGCCATCGAGATGGGCGAGAACCTGGTGCACGGGTCGGACTCCGACGAGTCCGCCGCCCGCGAGATCGAACTGTTCTTCCCCGGGCTGTAGGCCGCAGCACCGGTGGGGAGCCCCCCACGGGCGGGGACTGTCACCTTCCGGTAACCCGTAACATCCCTTCCGACCTGGGGTGTTGTCGTCGAACCACCCTCGGCGGCCCAGGACGCCCTTGTGCCCACCTGTCGATTCCCGTAGCCTGAACGCACATGCCAGCTGCCTCGATGTGCCAGCGCAGCGGAAGCCCGGGCTGCAGACGCACGACGATGACGACCGGCCCGATGATCGACGGAGGAGTGCATCTCTGATGCGCGACAACAGTTTCTCCCTTTTGGGACGCGATATGGCCGTGGACCTCGGCACCGCCAACACGCTCGTCTACGTGCGGGGCCGGGGAATCGTGCTGAACGAGCCCTCAGTGGTGGCGGTCAACACGAAGGACGGACGACCGCTGGCCGTGGGTGCGGAGGCCAAGCGCATGATCGGCCGTACCCCCAGCCACATCCAGGCCATCCGGCCGCTGAAGGACGGAGTCATCGCCGACTTCGAGATCTGCGAGAAGATGCTCCGCTACTTCATCCACCGGGTCCACCAGCGCCGATTCGCCAAGCCGCGCATGGTGATCTGCGTCCCGTCCGGCATCACCGGGGTCGAGCAGCGCGCCGTCATGGAGGCGGCCGAGTACGCCGGGGCCCGGAAGGCCTACATCATCGAGGAGCCAATGGCGGCGGCCATCGGCGCCGGGCTCCCGGTCCACGAGCCCACCGGCAACATGGTGGTGGACATCGGCGGTGGCACGACCGAGGTCGCCGTCATCTCCCTGGGCGGCATCGTGACCAGCCAGTCGATCCGCATCGGCGGCGACGAGCTCGACGAGGCCATCGTGTCCTTCGTGAAGAAGGAATACAGCCTGGCCCTCGGTGAGCGCACCGCCGAGGAGATCAAGATCGCCCTCGGCTCCGCCTACGAGCTCGAGGAGGAGCTCCACGCCGAGATCCGCGGCCGCGACCTCGTCACCGGGCTCCCGAAGACGGTCGTCATCTCGACCCAGGAGATCCGCCAGGCCATCGACGAGCCGGTGTCGGCCATCGTGGACGCCGTGAAGGTCACCCTGGACCGCACCCCGCCGGAACTGGCCGCCGACATCATGGAACAGGGCATCGTCCTGACCGGCGGCGGGGCCCTGCTGCACGGGCTCGAGAGCCGCCTGACCCAGGAGACGGGCATGCCCATCGTGGTGGCCCGCGACCCGCTCAACTGCGTGGCGATCGGTAGTGGTCAGTGCCTGGAGGAGTTCGAGGCCCTGAAGCAGGTCCTCATCACCTCGTCGGCGCGCTGAACGACGGGGACCCGACAGACCCGTGGCGCCCGCGCGCCGCTCCCGCCGCCCCCGCACGACGCTCCTGCTGCTCGTCCTCGCCGCGGTCACCATCATCACGCTGGACGCCCGCGGCGGTCTCCACGTCGTGACCTCGGGCTTGCGTTCGGTGGCCGCTGACGCCTTCTCGCCCGTCCGGTCCGGGGTCAACGCCATCGTCGAACCCATCGGCAGCTTCCTCGCGGGCTCGGTCCACTACGGCGCGGTGCGCGAGCAGAACCAGAAGCTCCAGGCCGAGATCGACCAGCTGAAGAGCCAGGACGCCACCGCGGCGGACCAGGCCGAGTCGCTCCGGCAGCTGTCCGCCCTGCTCCACCTCCCGTACCTGGGCAACCTGCAGTCGGTCCCGGCCCAGGTGACCAACTTCGGCACGAGCGACTTCGCCGCCACCATCGACATCAACGTGGGGCGCAGTGACGGCGTGCAGCTGTCCATGCCTGTGGTGGGCCTCGGTGGACTCGTGGGCCTGGTGGTCGCGGTCAGCCACCACACGGCCACGGTGCGGCTCATCACCGACGGGCAGTCGGCGGTCGGCGCCCGGTACGGTCCGGCGCCCGGCTCGCTCGCCGTACTGAACGGAGTCGGTGCGGGCAAGCCCCTGAGCGCCGACCTCGTGCCGTCCAACACCCCGCTGACCAACGGTGAGGTGTTCGTCACCAGCGGACTCCAGGGTGCGCTCTTCCCGGCGGGCATCCCGGTGGCCCGGGTCGTCTCGTCGCACACCGGTGACACGGCGTCCCAGGAGAGCGTGAGCCTCCAGCCCGAGGCCGATCTGGTCCACCTGCGCTACGTCAGCGTGATCCTGTGGGGGCCGACCCCGTGACCCGGAGCGAGCTGGCCCGCCTCTCGCTGGTCGTCCTCCTCTTCGTCGTCGTCCAGGAGACGGTCATGCTCGACCTCCGGATCGGCGGTGTCCACCCCGACGTCATGGTCCTCTTCCCGATCCTGGCGGGCGTCATCGGCGGGCCGTCCCGGGGCGCCACCATCGGCTTCGCCACCGGGCTCGTGTCCGATCTCTTCCTGCCGACCCCGTTCGCACTGTCGGCCCTCGTGGGGTGCCTGATCGGATTCGGGGTCGGGCTGGCCACCATCGCACTGGACCGGACGGCGTGGTGGCTGGCGCCGGTGGCCGCCTTCGGGGGCAGCGCTCTCTACGAGGTCACCTACGGGGCCCTCGGGTCGGTTCTGGGCCAGCCCCAGATGCTCCACGTGGCCCTGGTCCGTGTCGTGGTGGTGGTCTCGGTGACCAACGCCCTCCTGGCTCTCCCGGCCCTTCGCCTGGTCCAGTGGGGGATGGCCGAAGCCTCGACCGAGGGCATGCCCACCTCGGACATCGGCGTGAGCGCGTCCCGATGAGCGGGATGCCTGCGGACGGGGGCTCCACTGGCCGCGTACCGCTGGGACGCCGCACTTGGGATACTGGGGACCCGTGAGTCGCTCCCTGCGTCATCCCTTCGGCGAGAAGCGGATCTTCGGTTCGCCCAGCACCACCCGTCCGTCCAAGGGCAAGTCCAAACAGCCCCGGATGCGCCAGAGCCGATTCTCCGTGGAGGCGATCCTGGACGCCCCGGACACCACCGAGTCCCGACCCGGCCTGCGCCTGCGCATCGTCGGCATCGCCATGGCCGGGCTGTTCGCCCTGCTCGGACTGCGCCTGTGGGCCCTCCAGGTGCTCCAGGCCCCGGCGGCGGCCCAGGCAGTGGTGGCCAACCAGATCCGCTCGGTCCCGGTGAGCCCGACTCGGGGCCTGATCCTCGATCGCAACGGCAATCCCCTGGTGGGCAACGTGGTGACCGAGCAGATCACCCTGTCCCGGGTGGCGGCCCAGCAGGACCCGGCGGTCATCGGACGGCTGGCTGCACTGGTCGGCGAGACGCCCGCCCGGGTCCAGGCGGCCATCGCCAACCAGCAGTACAGCCTGTACAAGCCGGTGCCGATCATGAGCAACGCCCCACTGGCGGACATCGTCTACATCAAGGAGCACCAGGCGGAGTTCCCCGGCGTCACCTCCGTCCAGACGACCCAGCGCAGCTATCCCCAGGCCGAACTTCCGGGACCGGCGCAGGGCAGCTACCCGGCGGCCCAGGTCCTCGGCTACGTGGGCACCATCAACGCGGCGGAACTCAAGTCCCGGGCGTCGCAGGGCTACCTGGCCGGCGACGCGTTCGGCCAATCGGGTCTGGAGTACCAGTACGAGACGGCGCTGCGGGGCAACTCCGGGCACCAGCTGCTCGAGGTCGATCCCCAGGGTCAGGTGGCCGGGGTGCTGAAGACGGTACCGTCGGTACCGGGGGCGAACATCGTCACCAACATCGACACCAACCTCCAGCAGGTAGCCGACAACGCGCTGGCCACCCAGATCGGGAACCTGCGCAAGAGCTTCGACCCGGCCTGCAACAACAACGCCGGGTGCCACCCGGCGGCGACCGGCGGCGCCGTGGTGGTCATGAGCCCCCAGACCGGTGCGGTCTACGCCATGTCCTCCTACCCGAGCTACAACCCGTCCGTGTGGGTGGGTGGGATCAGCCAGTCGCAGTACGCCGCCCTGTCGGACCCGACGACGGCCCCGCTCCTCAACCGGGCCATCGACGGCGTCTACACCCCCGGGTCGACCTTCAAGCTGAGTACCGCCACCGCCGCACTCCAGTCCGGGCTGTGGAACTCGAGCCAGCTCTTCGACGACACCGGGACGTACACGGCCCCGGGATGCCAGTACCAGAGCACCACCTGTACCCTGCACAACGCACCCGGTGACGGTGCCCTCGGGTACATCGACATGTCGACAGCGCTGACCGCGTCGGACGACGATTTCTTCTACAACCTGGGAGCGCAGTTCTACGACCAGCGCGCCACGTTCGGGCAGACGCCCATCCAGGACGTCGCCGCCCAGTACAGCCTCGGCCAGTTGACCGGTATCGACCTGCCCGGCGAGTCCAAGGGCCGCGTCGACAGTCAGGCCGAACGGCTGAAGCTGCACGCCATCAGTGCGGCGGGCTTTCCCACGACGACCTGGTACACGGGAGACGCGATGGAGATGGCCTTCGGTCAGGGTGCGACGGTGATCACACCCATCGAGCAGGCGGTCGCCTATGCCACGTTCGCAAACGGGGGCACCCGGTACGTCCCCCAGCTGGCGGCGGCGGTGGTCTCCCCGGGGGGAAAGGTGATCACGAGATTCACACCTCAGGTGGCCGGGCGCGTCACGCTGTCCCCGCAGAACTACCAGTCCATGCTGGCCGGATTCGAGGGCGTGATCTCCAACCCGCACGGGACGGCCTACGGGATCCCCGGGCTGTCGAGCTTCCCCGGGGGGCTGGCGGGCAAGACGGGAACGGCCGACACCGTCGCGGGCAAGGAACCCACCGCCTGGTTCGTGGCCTGGGGACCCACGGCCGATCCCCAGTACGTGGTGGTCTGCGTGATCGACCAGGCCGGCTACGGTGCGACCGCCGCTGCGCCGGTCGTCTCGCAGATCTACTCCTACCTGGCCTCCCACCCGGTCGGTCCGGCGGTCGTTCCCCCGCCCGAATCCGCGACCCAGAGTTCCGTTCCGTTGCAGCTCCCTGTGCCGACCACTACGACGTCGACCACCTTGCCTGGTACCACGACCACGACGACCACACCTGCGGCGACCACGACCACGACCACGACCACGACCGGCGCCCCGGCGGGCTGACCACGGCGGGCTGACCGTCGGCCGGTTCGGTGTCCGGGCGAGGTGGCCCTAGGATGGATGGGGACATGGAGTCTCTCTGGCCACAGATCGAGCCGCTCCTCGCCCAGGTCACGAAGCCGGCCCGGTACATCGGGGGGGAGCTCGGCGCCCAGCAGGTGGAGCACCGACCGGACGTGGTGTCGTGGCTGCTCGTGTACCCCGACAGCTATGAGGTCGGCCTGCCCAACCAGGGACTCCAGATCCTCTACGAGATCCTGAACGAGCGTCGCGACGCCGCCGCCGAGCGCTCGTACGCCCCTTGGGTGGACATGGAGGCGGCCATGCGCTCGGCCGGTGTCCCCCTGTTCTCCGTCGAGGGTCACCTGCCGGCGGCCGGGTTCGACGTGCTGGCCTTCAACCTGTCGGCCGAACTCGTCTACACCAACGTCCTCAACCTCATCGACCTGGCCGGACTCCCCGTGCGGGCAACCGACCGGACGGCTGACGACACGATCGTGATGGCCGGGGGGCACGCCACGTTCAATCCCGAGCCCCTCGCCGACTTCGTCGACGTCTTCGTGCTGGGCGACGGCGAGGAGGTGGTGGGCGAGATCAACGACGTCCTGGCGGCCCACCGGTGCGGCCCGGCCCGTGCCGTGGGCGATCCCGACCGGCGCGGCGCCCTGCTGCGCGATCTGTCCCGGGTCCCCGGCGTCTACGTTCCGTCCTGCTACGAGGTGGCCTACGACGACGACGGACGGTTGGCCGGTGTGACCCCCCGGTTCGCCGACACCCCGGCCCGGGTGGAGAAGCGGACGATCGCCGACCTCGGATCCTGGCCCTACCCCCGCCAGCAGCTGGTTCCCCTGATCGAGGTCGTGCACGACCGCCTCAACGTGGAACTCTTCCGGGGCTGTACCCGGGGCTGCCGCTTCTGCCAGGCCGGCATGATCACCCGTCCGGTCCGCGAGCGCCCGGCCGAGCAGGTCCGGACCATGGTCAGCGCCGGACTCGAGCGGACCGGCTACGACGAGGTGGCCCTGACCTCGCTGTCGAGTGCCGACTACTCGGGCATCGAGGAGACGGTCGGCGGCATCATCGACGACCCCGCGTGCTCCGGCCAGGTCTCGGTCAGCCTCCCGAGCCTACGGGTGGACGCCTTCACGGTCGGTACCGCGGCGCAGATCCAGCGGGTGCGACGAACCGGGCTCACCTTCGCCCCCGAGGGCGGCACCTGGCGGATGCGCCAGGTCATCAACAAGCTGATCCGCGAGGAGGACCTCTACGCGGCGGTCGACGCGGCGTTCAGTCAGGGATGGAAGCGGGTCAAGCTCTACTTCCTGATCGGGCTGCCAACCGAGACGGACGAGGACACCCTCGGCATCGTCGCCCTGGCCAAGCAGTGTGTGGCCATCGGCAAGCGCTACCACAACTCGGTGTCGGTCACGGCCTCGGTGGGTGGGTTCGTGCCCAAGGTCCAGACCCCGTTCCAGTGGTTCGGCCAGAACACCATCGAAGAACTGACCCGCAAGGTCCACCTGCTCCGTGATGCCGCCCGCCCGGTCCGGGGTCTGACCATCCGCTGGCACGATCCCAAGGCAACCGCCGCCGAGGGCATCGTCAGCCGGGGCGACCGGCGCATGGGCGCCGTCATCGAACACGTCTGGCGCCACGGGGGCACGTTCCAGGAGTGGTCTGAGTACTTCGACCTCGGCCTGTGGACCGCCGCCTTGGAGGCCCAGGGGATGACGCTGGAGGACGCCGTCTACCGCCACCGGACCGAGCACGAGGTCCTGCCGTGGGACCACATCTCGGCCGGTCTCCACAAGGACTTCCTCTGGCAGGACTGGAAGGACGCCCTGGCCGAGCACGGCCTCCCCGACTGCCGGTGGACCCCCTGCTACGACTGCGGGGCCTGCACCGGGTACGGGGTCGAGCACGTGGTCGCCTCGGCCGTTCCCCCTGCGGGCGGGAGCCAAGGCACCGGCCAGGATCTCTCGTCAGGTGGCCAGGTACCGGTACGATTCCTGTCTACGGCGCCGTCCGGCGCCGCCCCGGCGGATCGTTCGGGCGGGAGCACCCCGGCGATGGCCGGAGAGGGGAGGGGCTGACGTGCGCATCCGCTTCCGCTTCTCCAAGCTCGGCAAGATCCGCTTCACCAGCCAGCGCGACGTGGCCCGGATGTGGGAACGGGCGCTGCGACGGGCCCGCATGCCCCTGGCCTACACCGAGGGCTTCTCGCCCAGGCCCCAGCTCAGCTTCGGCCTGGCCCTGCCCACTGGGGCGGAGTCGCTGGCCGAGTACGTCGATGTCGCCCTCGACCCTGATCGGGCCGAGACGACGGGCGTGGATCTCGCCACCCTGCCGGCCGCGTTGAACGCACTCCTGCCGGAGGGGCTCGAGATCGAGGAGGCGGTCCTGGTGGAGCGGTCGAAGGAGTCGCTCCAGCAGATCGTCACGTCCTGCTCGTGGACGATGCGACTGGTCGGACCGACCCGGGACGAGCTGTCCACCTCGGTGGATGCACTCCTGGCCGCACCGACCGTCATCATCACCCGTGAGCGCAAGGGCCGCGAAGAGCTCGACGATCTCCGGCCGTCGGTCCTGGCCCTGGCCGTCGCCGATGCCGAGGCCGACCTCGCCGTGGACCCGACCGGTCGCACTGTGGGGTTGGTGGCCGAACTGTCGACCCAGCCGCGCGGGGTCCGCCCCGTCGAGCTCCTCCGCGGTCTCATCGCCGTGTCCGCCCCCGCGGCGCACGACACCATCGACGGGCCAGCCGACTCCGGCCGGCCCGGGAGTACCCCGGTCCTCGACCGGGCCTGCAGGACACAACAGTGGATCGAGCGCGACGGGCTCCGTCGAGAGCCGCTCCTCGGCCGGGTCGTCCCGGTCGGAACGGACCGCGCCCAGCACGCCATGGAGCGTGCGTCGTGAACAGTCTCCGAAAGGAATCCGATGTCAGAAGTACCGACCGGGCAGACGCCCGAGGCCTCCGCAGTCCCGAGACCGGCGCCACCCACCCCCTCGTCCCTGGCCGATCGGTCCGGCGGCGCTCCGGAGACACCTCCGACCGTCGCTAGCGGCCCGGCCGGATCCGGCGTCCCGTCCACCCCGGGCGGGGGTGCGTCCTCCGGGGCCACGGGCGCGGAGGCCTCCGACGATCGTTCGTCGAACGGCAGCCCGTCGAACGGCGCGTCGAACGGCCCGTCGGACGGCAGCGCGTCGAACGGCAACTCCACGAACGGTCAGTCGTCGACCGGACAGGGCGCGGGAACCGGCAACCGCCGGCGCCGGGGCTCGAGGGGCGGTCGCGGCCGCTCCCGGACGGGGTCCGGAGCCGACGGCGGCCCGGTGCACGACGACGGGGAGACCACGGGTGACGCCGGTCCGGGTGAGTCCCGACCGACCGCGGTGCCCTCGCTGGCCCCGGTGACCACCAGCGGAGGCGTCGTCGAGCGCCCGAAGATCGGCGATACCCGACCGTCCATCGGCGACACCCGGCCAGCGCCCCCGGGCGCCGGGGCCGCGACCCCGACGCCGGCGGCACCGACGCGGTCCGGCGGGGGTCGCAACCGGCAGCGCTCCCGCTCGGGTGGCGGTGGCGGTGGGGACCGGTCCGGCCCCAAGCCCCTCCCGGTCGAGGCCGAGGGCGGCCGCACCGTCGGTGCTGTGCCCCGGGCCGCTGCACCCGCAGGCAAGGGCGAGGGACGCCGTGGCGGACGCGAACGACGGGGCAAGGCGGTCGGCCGCTACCAGATCTGCGTCCATGTCCGCCCGGACATGACCCAGATCGCGCTCCTCGAGGGCCGCACCCTGGTGGAGCACTACATCTCCCGGGCCTCAGACGACGCCACCCAGATCGACGGCAACATCTACCGTGGCCGGGTCCAGAACGTCCTGCCCGGCATGGAGGCGGCCTTCATCGACATCGGGACGCCGAAGAACGCCGTGCTCTACCACGGTGACGTCCGCTACGACGTCGACGACATCGAGTCCCCCAAGGGCTCGGGCCAGCCACGTATCGAGCAGCTGCTCAAGCCGGGCCAGACCATCCTGTGCCAGGTCACCAAGAACCCGATCGGGGCGAAGGGTGCCCGGCTGACCCAGGAGGTGTCGCTGCCCGGGCGCTTCGTCGTGCTGGTACCCAACTCCACCGCCTACGGCATCTCCAAGCGGCTCGACGACGGCGAGCGGAAGCGGCTGCGCAAGATCGTGGACGCGGTGCGTCCCGACGGGCACGGCCTGATCGTCCGCACCGCCGCCGCCGGCGCCAGCGCCGAGGAGCTCGAGCACGACATCGGCCGCCTCGTGGACCAGTGGGACGCCATCGCCGCCGCCTCGCTCAAGGGACAGGGTGCCGCCCTCCTCTACCGGGAGCCGGCCATCGCCGTGCGGGTCATCCGCGAGGAGCTCAACCGGGAGTACCGGGCCGTCGTCATCGACGACCGGGCCCTGTTCGAGCAGGTCCGGGACTACGTCGGGGCCGTCAACCCCGAACTCGCCGACCGGGTGGAGTACTACGACCCCGAGGCCGAGCAGCTCCCCGTGTTCGAGCGGTTCCACGTGCACGAGCAACTCCACAAGGCCCTGGACCGCAAGGTCTACCTGCCGTCGGGCGGCTCGCTCGTCATCGACCGGACCGAGGCCCTGACGGTCATCGACGTGAACACCGGCAAGAACGTGGGCACGACCAACCTGGAGGAGACCGTCTACCGCAACAACCTGGAGGCCGCCGACGAGGTGGCGCGCCAGCTGCGGCTGCGGGACATCGGCGGGATCATCGTGATCGACTTCATCGACATGGAGATCCGTGAGAACCGGGACAAGGTGGGGGCGGCGCTGCGCTCCGCTCTGGCCAGGGACAAGACCCGGACCCAGGTCTTCGACATCAGCGAGTTGGGCCTCGTGGAGATGACGCGCAAGCGGGTCTCCGAGGGCCTGATCGAGTCGATGTCGACCACCTGCGAGATCTGTGAGGGTAGGGGAATAGTATTTGACGACCCGGAGCTGTAGGCTGTCATCCCTATGTACGCAGTGATTAAAACCGGAGGCAAGCAGGAGCGAGTGGCCGAGGGCCAGGAGCTCCGCGTGGAACTGCTGGGCGAGGAGCCCGGTACCGAGGTGACGTTCGAGCCCGTCCTCGTGGTCGACGGCGACACGGTCCTGGCCACCCCGTCGCAGCTGGCCGGCGCCACGGTGACGGCTACGGTCAAGGGCCAGGAGCTCGGCCCCAAGATCCGTGGCTTCACCTACAAGAACAAGTCGAACCAGAGCACCCGGTGGGGACACCGCCAGCGGTACTCGACCATCGCCATCACCGGCATCACCGCCGGCTGACCACCCCCTCCGTCCCGCCGGAGTCCCCCACGGCACCGCCCGGCGGAATCGCCTGATCGCAAGGAGCACAGCAGATGTCCAAGACCAAAGGTGGCGGTTCCACCCGCAACGGACGCGATTCGAACGCCCAGCGCCTGGGCGTCAAGGTCTTCGGTGGCACCGAGGTGCGCACCGGGGCCATCATCGTGCGCCAGCGTGGCACCAAGTTCCACCCGGGGCTCAACGTCGGCCTCGGCAAGGACGACACACTGTTCGCCCTGGCGGACGGCACCGTCCAGTTCGCGAGCCGCAAGGGCCGCAAGCTGGTCGACGTCCTGCCTGGCGCCTGAGCCAACCCCCGGTGCCCGCTCGGACCCTCGTGTTCGAGGGATGCGTCAACTTCCGTGATCTCGGCGGCTACCGCACCGCGGACGGGCGCATGGTGGCCTGGCGGACCCTGTTCCGGGCCGACGGACTGAACAGGCTGACCGACGCCGATGTCGCCCAGCTGGGCGACATCGGGCTCGCCACGGTGATCGACCTGCGTACCCCGGACGAGGCCGAGCAGCGGGGGAGGTTCCCGGTCGATCGGGTTCCGGTCACCTACCTGGGTCTGCCGCTGACCGACGTCCTGCCGGCGAACGAGGAGCTGCCGGACTGGAAGGAGGCCGCCTACGTGGCCTCCCGTTACGGGGCGATGGTCTCCGAGGGCGGTCCGGTGCTCACCTCGGCGATCCAGGCCCTGGCCACGGGGGACGCGCTACCCGCCGTCATGCACTGCAGCGCCGGCAAGGACCGGACGGGCGTCCTGTCCGCCCTGATCCTGGCCTTCCTGGGCGTGCCCGACGAGACGATCGTGGCCGACTACGCCCTGTCGGCGGCGGCCATGGGACGCCTGCTCGAGCGCCTGAAGGCCGAGTACCCCGAGGCCCAGGACGCCGTGGAGAAGTACGCTCCGGCCATCCTGCACGTCGTACCCGAGACGATGGAGCAGTTCCTGGCCGATCTGCGGGCCCGTTACGGCACCTACGGGGCGCTCGCCGAGTCGCTCGAAGTCACCGGGGCCGTGGCCACACTGCGGTCCACGGTGCTGGTCGACGCCTGACCCGGCATCGGGTCCCACCCACCCCGCACGCACCCCGCACGCACCCGCCCCGGCCGTGCTCACCCCGGCCGCTGTGGCCGGGCCCTCGACCCGTCGCCCCGTCCCGGGGCCGGGAATCCCCGATCGGTAGGATCGTCTCCATGTCCGGCTTCGTCGACGAGGCACAACTCCATGTGAAGGCCGGCGACGGCGGCGCCGGCGCGGTCGCCATGCGGCGCGAGGCACACGTCGACCGCGGGGGTCCCGACGGCGGTGACGGCGGACGGGGCGGCAGCGTGTGGCTGGTGGCCACGACCAACCAGTCCTCGCTCCTGCCGTTCCGCGACCACCCCCACCGGGGGGCCGAGAACGGTGCCCACGGCGGGGGCAAGAAGATGCACGGCAAGCGCGGGAGCGACCTCGAGGTCCCGGTCCCCGTCGGCACCCGGGCCCGCCGCGCCGACGGCACCATCCTGTGCGACCTGACCCATCCCGGTGACCGGTGGATGGCCGGTGAGGGGGGGCGCGGCGGACGGGGCAACGCCAGCTTCCTGTCCAACAACCGCCGGGCCCCGACCTTCGCCGAGCAGGGCGAGCGGGGCCACGAGGAGTGGTACGACCTCGAGCTGGCCCTGGTGGCCGACGTCGCCCTGGTGGGCTACCCCAACGTGGGCAAGTCGACCCTCATCTCGCGCATCTCGGCGGCCAAGCCCAAGATCGCCGACTACCCCTTCACCACGCTCGAGCCCCACCTGGGCGTGGTCCGCTCCGACGACGAGACCAACTTCACCGTCGCCGACATCCCGGGGCTGGTCGAGGGTGCCGCCGAGGGCAAGGGACTCGGGCACCAGTTCCTCCGCCACATCACCCGTGCCCGGGCCCTGGTGGTCCTGGTCGAGCTCGACCCCGTGACCGGCGTGTCCCCGGCCGATCAGCACCGGGTGCTGATCGACGAGCTGCGCCGCTACCAGCCCGAGCTGCTGGAGCGTCCGCGCCTGGTGGTCGGGTCCAAGGCCGACATGGTGCCCGAGGGCGAACTCCCCGCCACGACGTCCCCGGAGACGTTCGACCGGACCGGAGCCGACCCCTCGGACCGCGACGGGTTCCGCCCCGATCTGGTCATCTCGGCCGTCACCGGTCGGGGCATCCCGGAGCTCATCGGTCGCCTGGCCACGCTCGTGACCCAGGCCCGCTCGGAGGAGCCCGAGTCGGACGGCACCATCGTGATCCACCGACCACTGCCCGAAGGGTTCGCCGTCGAGAAGGTCGGGGACGGCGAGTACGTGGTGGTGGGCAAGGTGGCCGAGCGGGCGGTCGCGCTCAACGATGTGACCACCGACGAGGCGGCCGACTACGTCCAGGGCCGCCTGCGTCGTATCGGCGTGGACAAGGCCCTCGCCAAGGCCGGTGCACGCGACGGTGACACCGTCCACATCGGCGACCTGTCCTTCACCTGGTTCCGCGACCAGCCCGAGTTCACCGGCCAACCCCAGAGCCGGCGCAAGCGGCGCTGATGGCCGAGCCCACCGCCGTCCGCACCATGGTGGTGAAGATCGGCTCGTCCTCGGTCACCACCGCGGACGGCCGGGTGGACACCGCCGCCATCCAGAAGCTGGCCGGCGAGGTGGCCGAGGCCCGGGCGGCCGGCAACCGGGTCGTGGTGGTCACCTCCGGTGCCATCGCCGCCGGATGGACCAGCCTGTCCGAAGGACGTCCCCGGCCGCACGACCTGGCAACGCTCCAGGCGGTGGCGGCCGTCGGGCAGCACCTGCTCATGCGGGTGTGGAGCGACGCACTGGCGGCCCACGGACTCGCCGCCGGCCAGGTCCTGCTCGCGCCCCTCGACTTCGTGCACCGTAGCCAGTACCTGCACGCCCGCCAGACCCTCGGTCGCCTGCTCGAGCTCGGCGTGGTCCCGGTCGTCAACGAGAACGACGCCGTGGCCGACGAGGAGATCCGCTTCGGCGACAACGACCGCCTCGCCGCGCTCGTGGCCCACCTGGTGGGTGCGGGACTGCTCGTCCTGTTGACCGACACCGTCGGGCTGCTGACCGGTGATCCCCGTCACGAGGCCGACGCCTCGCTGATCGAGGAGGTCATCGAGATCGACCACGAGCTCGAGGCCATCGCCGGTGGACCGGGCACGGCGGTCGGGAGCGGCGGCATGGTCTCCAAGTTGGCCGCCGCCAAGATCGCCGTGTGGTCGGGCACCGAGGCGGTCATCGCCGATGCCGCCCGACCAGGGGTGCTGGCCGCCGTGACTGCGTCCGTGCCCGGTGTCGGCACCCGGTTCCGGCCCCGGGAGGTGGTGCTGCCGGCCCGCAAGCTCTGGATCGCGTTCGCCATCCGTGCGTCGGGCACCATCGTGGTGGACGACGGTGCCCGGCGGGCGCTGGTCGAACGGGGCCGCTCCCTCCTCCCGGCCGGGATCATCTCCGTCTCGGGTGAGTTCGGTGTCGATGACGCCGTGGAGATCGCCGGGCCCGGTGGCGAGGTCTTCGCCAAGGGCCTGGTCCGTCATCCGGCCGGCTCGTTGGCCGGGTGGGTCGGCCTGCAGACCGAGGACCTCCCCGAGGACGTGTCGGCCGAGGTGGTCCACCGCGACGACCTCGTCATGCTGGGCTAGGGCTGTCCTGCCGGGCCGGGACGTGATCGCGAACACGGCTCGACCGGGGTCAGGGCCGCGGGCTGGGCGAGCAGGTGGGAGGGAGTGCCGACCGGCCGGACCACCGCTCCGCACGGTGATCCCCGGGCCGCCCACTACGATTGCCCCGTGCCACCGACGGACACCGCCCTCCTCGACCTGGGCCGACGCGCCAAGGCGGCGGGGCGGGTCCTGGCGGGTGCATCCTCCGCCGTGCGCGACGACGCCCTGCGGTTCGCCGCCGACCTCGTCGAGGAGCGGGCCGACCGGATCCTCGAGGCCAACGCCACCGACGTGGCCTGCGCCACCGACGCCGGGGCGGACCGCACCTCGCTCGACCGCCTCCGGCTCGATGCCGGCCGCGTGGCCGCCATGGCCGACGGGCTCCGGGACGTGTCCCGGCTACCCGACCCGGTGGGGGAGGTCGTCGAGGGCTGGGTCCGGCCCAACGGGCTTCGGGTGGAGCGGGTGCGGATCCCCCTCGGGGTGATCGGCATCATCTACGAGAACCGCCCCAACGTCACGAGCGACGCCGCCGGACTGTGCCTCAAGTCGGGCAACGCCGTACTGCTGCGGGGCTCCTCATCCGCCATCTCGACCAACCGGGTGATCGCCACCGCCCTGCGCGACGCCCTGGCCAAGGCCGGTCTTCCGGTGGATGCCGTGGGCCTGGTGGAGGACACCAGCCGGGAGTCGGCGGTCGCCTTCATGCAGCTCGAGGGCTACATCGACTGCCTCATCCCCCGGGGTGGGTCGTCACTCATCGCCTCGATCGCCGAGCACGCCACCGTGCCCTACGTGATCGACGGCATCGGCAACTGCCATGTGTACGTCGACGCCGCCGCCGACCTCGACATGGCCGAATCCATCGTCGTCAACGCCAAGACCCAGCGACCGGGGGTGTGCAACGCGGCCGAGTCCCTGGTGGTGCACCGCGACGTGGCCCCCGAGTTCCTGCCCCGGGTCGCCCGGGCCCTCGACGGCGTCGAGCTCCGGGGCGACGAGGCCACCCGGGCCGTCCTGGTCGGGATCGGCACGGCCAGCGAGGAGGACTTCGCCTCCGAGTTCCTCGGACTCACACTGTCGATCGCCGTGGTCGACGACCTCGACGCCGCCATCGGCCACATCACCCGCTACGGGTCGGGGCACTCCGAGGCCATCGTCACCCGGGACATTGCGGCCGCCGGTCGGTTTACGGCCGAAGTCGACGCCGCCGCCGTCGTGGTCAACGCCTCGACCCGCTTCGTGGACGGTGGCGAGCTCGGCCTCGGCGCCGAGATCGGCATCTCCACCCAGAAGCTCCACGCGCGGGGCCCGATGGGCCTCCGCGAGCTCACCTCGATCCGCTACGTCGTCACAGGAACAGGCCAGGTACGTACATGAGCAGCGACACCACCCCCGTCGAGCGCCCGCGTGAGGAGATCACGTCCGGGTTCCCCGAGGCCGGAGCGCCGCGGTTCGACTCCATCGACGCCGTGCGCACCGGTCTGGCCGACGTGCAGTACCTGGCGGACGACGGGATCTCGGGCGTCGTCTTCCTGGCCGACCGCCTGGCCAAGCCGGTGCTGGTCGAGGGACCGGCCGGTACGGGCAAGACCGAGCTGGCCAAATCCGTGGCCCGCCTCACCGGGAGCCGGCTCATCCGCCTCCAGTGCTACGAGGGACTCGACGAGTCCAAGGCCCTCTACGAGTGGAATTACAAGAAGCAACTCCTCCGTATCCAGGCCGACTCCGGCCAGTCCTGGCAGGAGCTGGAGGACGACATCTTCTCCGAGGAGTTCCTCCTCACCCGACCGCTCCTCGAGGCCATCAAGTCGACCGAGCCGGTGGTCCTCCTGATCGACGAGGTCGACCGGGTCGAGCTCGAGACCGAGGCCCTGCTCCTCGAGATCCTCTCCGAGTACCAGGTGTCGATCCCGGAGCTGGGTACCGTCCGGGCGACGCAGATCCCGCTCGTGTTCCTGACCTCCAACAACACCCGTGAGCTGTCCGAGGCCCTCAAGCGCCGCTGCCTCTACCTGCACATCGACTACCCCCAGATGGAGCGGGAACGGGCCATCATCGAGACCCGGGTGCCGGGCATCAGCCAGGCCCTCGCCGACCAGGTGGCGCGCATCGTGCGGTCCATCCGTTCGCTCGACCTGAAGAAGGCCCCGTCGGTGTCCGAGACGCTGGACTGGGCCCGCACCCTGGTGGTTCTGGGGGTCGAGTCGATCGACGCCGAGCAGGCCAAGGACACCCTCCACATCCTGCTCAAGTACCGCACGGACATCGACCGGGCGGCCAAGGAGCTGGCCGGCCTGGACACCACGGGCTGAGTCGGGGCGCACGTGCTGGACCTCCTGACCGGGTTCGTCGGCGAGCTGCGGGCCGCCGGGATCCCGGTGTCGCTCACCGAGCATCTGGACGCGGCCGAGACGCTGCGCCACGTGCCGCTGGAGGACCGCGAGGCGATCAAGTACACACTCGGAGCCAGCCTGGTGAAGTCGTCGACCCACTGGCCCGCCTACGAGACGGCCTTCGAGATCTACTTCTCGATGCGGGGTCCGGACTACTCGATCACCGGCGAGGACGAGGAGGGTGACGGCGCCGGCGAGCAGGACCAGGAGGGCTCGACCCAGCCCGGCCAGGGCGGGCGCCAGGGCAAGGGACGGGGTGGCGGGGGCGGTGAGGGGATGACGCCCGAAGAGCTCGCCGACATGTTGTTCAAGGCACTGCTCAGCTCGAATCCGGCCATGGTCCAGGCCGTCGCCCGCCAGGCCGTGGACCGCTACGCCGGCATGGAGGCTGGTCGCCCCGTGGGCGGCACCTACTACCTGTACCGCACCCTGCGGAACCTCGATCTCGACAAGGTGATGGACCGGCTCCTCGAACAGGCCCGGTCGTCGGCCTCGGCGCACATCGAGGAAGGCGGAGACGAGCACGCCTCTCCCGACGTCGCGCTCACCCCCCTGGAGGAGCGTCTCCTGCGCGACGAGTACCAGGCGCGCATCGACCAGTTGCGCAAGGAGATCGAGAGCGAGATCCGGCGCCGGCTGGTGGCGGACCGGGGGAGCGAGGCGTTGGCCAAGTCGATCCGCAAACCGCTGCCCGAGGACATCGACGTGATGCACGCCACGCGGGACGAGCTGGTCGCCCTGCGCAAGTCGCTGGCCCCCTTGTCACGCAAGCTGGCGGTCCGGCTGGCCCGGAAGCGCCGTCACGGCCGAAAGGGGCCGCTCGACTTCCGCTCCACGATGCGTCACGCCCTCTCGACCGGCGGCGTGCCCATGGACCCGAAGTTCCGGTATCCCCGGCCCTCCAAGCCGGAGATCATCGTGATCGCCGACATCTCGGGGTCGGTCGCGTCGTTCGCCCGGTTCACGCTCCATCTGGTGCACGCCATCAGCTCGCAGTTCTCCAAGGTGCGCAGCTTCGTGTTCATCGACGGGATCGACGAGGTCACCGGGTTCTTCGAGGGCGTCGACGATCCGGCCGAGGCGGTGCACCGGATCAACACCGAGGCCGACGTGGTGTGGGTCGACGGCCACTCGGACTACGGCCACGCACTGACCGTGTTCTGGGAGCGCTGGGGCGAGGAGATCACGCCGAAGACGAGCATCCTGCTGCTCGGCGACGCCCGCAACAACTACCACGCCACCGGAGCGTGGGTCATCAAGGAGATGAAGGCGCGGGCGCGCCACGTGTACTGGCTGAATCCGGAGCCCCGCGCCTACTGGGACTCGGGTGACTCGGTCGTGGGTGAGTACGCCAACTACTGCGACGAGGTCGTCGAGTGCCGCACCCTGCGCCAGCTCGAGCGGTTCGTCGGCGAGCTGGCATGAGCGGGTTCGACGGTCTGACCGGGGCGGGCACCGGAGCACCTGAGGGGCCCTCGGCGACACCACCGGCCGGCATCCGCACCACGGGCGCGCTCGCGCCGTCGGCCACCCGGATCGTCCTGGTCCGTCACGGCGAGGCGGTCTGCAACGTCAGTGGGGTGTGCGGCGGACCCGTCGGGTGCACCGGGTTGACCGACCGTGGCCGGGCCCAGGTGAAGGTGCTGGCCACGCGACTGACCGAGACCGGTGAGCTCGCCGGGGCCGACGCCCTGTACGCCAGCATCCTGCCCCGGGCCGTCGAGACGGCGGTCCTCCTCGCACCGGCGTTGCGGCAGCCCGGTGACGGCGGGCCGATGGTCCCGGTGCAGGAATGCGGCTTCTGCGAGCTCCATCCGGGGGAGGCCGACGGCCTCGACTGGTCGGACTTCAGCGCTCGGTTCGGCAATCCTGACTGGGATGCCGAGCCGGATCGGATCATCGCTCCGGGTGGGGAGAGCTGGACCGGATTCGTGAACCGCGTGTCGGACACGCTCGACGCGGTGGCCGCCCGTCATCCGGGCGAACTGGTCGTGGTGGCCTGCCATGCCGGAGTGATCGAGTCGTCGCTGCTGGCCAAGCTGCCGATCACCGGGGGATTGCAGGGCGCACGCATGAAGCTGCGGACCCAGCACGCCTCCCTCACCACGTGGGAGGTCGACGCGGGGGAGTGGAAGCTGATCGGCTACAACGACGGGGCGCACCATCTCGGCACCGAGGGCGTCGGTGGGGCGACGGAGCCGGCCGGCCGATCCGGACGCGCGTGGATGACCGTCGGGACCGGGACCGAGCCGGACTGAGGGTCGGATCGGCCACCAGATCGGCCGCCAGCTCGGCCGCCAGATCGGCTGCCGGATCTGCCGCCCACTCAGCCGCCGGATCGGCGGGTCTTTGGGGTCCCGTCCGGGTATCGAGGTGCCGTCCGGGTGTCGCCGGGAGACGCGTCCCGACCGACGCCGGTCAGCAGGCGTAGTCGTCGTCGAATCTCAGGTCCATGCCCCCGAGGGACAGCGGGTAGCTCGGCGAGCTGTACTGGACCATGGCGACCGGACCGGTGGGAAGGCCCCGGTAGATCGAATGCACGTTCTGGCAGGTCACCTGGGGGGCGATGCCCCAGTCGGCCACCCAGAAGGGCACAGGGGGAGCGTAGGACCCGACGAGTGTGGTCCAGTTGCCCGGACTGGCATAGATGCCCACGCTGTTGATGCCTGCGTAGTGCAGGCCGTCGATCATGCCCTGCACCACACCGGCCGATGCGGACTGATGGCCGTAGAACGAGGGGTCCTCGACATCGAGCCACCACGGTACGGCGGTGTTGACTCCGGCGACCCGGGCGTCGTCGAAGGCGTGGATGGCGGCACTGAAGCCGTAGTCACAGGCGGCGGGAACGGCGAAGCTGGCGCAGTTGCCGTCTCCGCTCGGGGGGCCGGTCCCGTAGTTGGCGTAGATGTAGAGGTTGAGTCCCCCGCCCGCCCACCGGGTCTCCTGGGCGAGGCACGGGTTCAGGTAGCCGGGCTCCTCCACCTGGACCATCCCGATCGTGTACGGGGCGGGGGGGAGGACGCCACCGCCGGACGGACACTGCGCGTAGGAGATGTCGTACCCGAAGGACCCGGACGGATAGATGCCACCGGAGGTCGATCCGGTGCCCACGGCCTCGGTGATGCCGACCACGGGTGCGGCCAGCACCTGGGGGGTCGAGCCCCAGTAGGTGGCGTCGCCGAACGGAGTGACGGCACCGTTGTTGTTGGCGAACCAGTACCCGCCCTGGTCGGCCGTCACGGCGCTACCGACGATCGCCTGACTCAGTGGGGTCCCGCCGAGCGAACCGTGGAACTGGGCGTCGCCGTAGTCGAAGACCCCGCCGTCGGCCGCGGTCAGGTAGTACCCGTGACCCGTGGCACTGGCCTTCATGGCCACGACGGGCGAGTTCAGACGGATGTTGCCGGTCGATCCGTAGAAGGTGGCATCGCCGAAGGCGAAGATCCCACCGTCCGAGGCCACCAGCCAGTAGCCGTGCCCGGACGGGGTGGCAGCCATGCCGACGATCGGCCGGTTGAGGGCGATGTTGCCGGTCGATCCGTAGAAGGGGGCATCGCCGAAGGCGAAGATCCCGCCGTCCGAGGCCC
>Ga0080006_1251180_pt1 | contig 94700 bp, 105 predicted proteins | sample RS3BMetagenome_FD_69209 | JGI IMG/M metagenome (GOLD analysis project Ga0080006, IMG submission 69209) | Ferric oxide microbial mat and aquatic microbial communities from Rainbow Spring, Yellowstone National Park, USA - RS3B (SPADES... ... | reverse complement strand
AGAACTTCTCTCGCTTCGTAACCTTCGAGTGGCGTTCAAAACCAGTTGCCGCCAACGACATTTGTTCGCGTATACTCACACACCAATTATATCAGAACAACGCCAATAAATCAGAGTTGCCCTAGGTTAGAACGGAAAGTAGGAATCCTACGGTGCGAATTGTTGCATCTATGAAAAAAAAAAAAAAAAACGACTTTTGTCTTGTCTTGGTCCCGACAAAGTCCCGCGTCAAGCTTACGTCGACTCGATGCGCTCTTCGATCGAGACGTTATACAAGAACAAGAACTTGCCCCATTCGTCGGGCAGCGTGTTGCGCTTCACTTGAATCCACGGAATATACTTCGGCTGACGCGGCTTGCGTTGCAATTCCATATTTGCTTCGGTCGGCGTGCGGTCGTTCTTGCGATTGTTGCAGCGCATGCAGGCGCAGACGAGGTTCTCCCAGGTCGAAGGGCCGCCTCGCGATTTCGGAACCACGTGATCGACGGTCATCAGCCGATCGCCTTGCTTGCCGCAGTACTGGCAGGTGTGGTCGTCGCGTATCAGCACGTTCTTTTTCGTGAGTGCGACGCGTTGGCGCGGACGGCGAATGTAATAGAGCAGCCGGATGATCGAGGGCATCCGCATCGCGAAATTCGCCGAGTTGATGCGCCGGTCGCGGTCGTGGACGATCTCAGCCTTCCCGGCAAAGATCATCTTCACCGCGCGCTGGAACGAGGTGACGTTGATCGCTTCGTAGGTAAAGTTGAGAACGAGTACCTCGCTCATCTCCAACCTCTCAAAAAAGCAAAAAAGCGAGACACGTTACGCGTCTCGCTTTCGAACGTACAGCAACCTGATATCGGTGAGCATCTGTACGAGCGCCAGGCGTTCGTCACTACTCAACCTCTCCTTCACCCTTTCGAAAGCAAAACTCGCAACGTCGATCGCGATCTCCGCCGAGGGCGGATCGGCGGGGCGATCCGGGTTCTCGCTGAGATAGCTATGGGCGGAAAGCATGAGGGTGGTGATGCTCTCGAGCAGCAGGCGGTCGACCGTCGGCATCTCTGCCCGGCCCGCCGAGTCATCCAGTTCCCAACTGGGCGCCTCTTGCTGCGACACGATGCTCCATTCTTTCGCGTCGACTCTCCGTGCCCCTACCGGTGCGGTTTAGGGCGCGATCATCCCCAAGAAATAGCGGTGGAGCCGCGGATCGTCGGTGAGTTCGGGGTGGAAGCTGGTGCCGAGCAGGTTACCCTGCCGCACCATCACGCCATGCCCGCCGTACGATGCCAGCACCTCCACCGAAGGGCCGGCGCTCTCGATCCATGGGGCGCGGATAAAGATCGCCGGAAAGAGCTCTTCCCCGAGAACGGGGATCGCAAGATCGATCTCCGCCGAATCGTTCTGCCGCCCGAACGCATTGCGCCGAACTGTCACGTCGAGAAGCCCCAAGGTGGGCTGGTCGAGGCCGGCGACCGAGCGAGCGACGACGATCATCCCCATGCACGTGCCCCAGAGCGGCATCCCGGCGCGAACGCGCGCACGCAACGGTTCGACGAGCGTGAAGCGCTCGAGCAAACGAATCACCGTCGTCGATTCACCTCCGGGAATGACGAGCGCTTCGCAGGAGTCGAGCGCGGCCCGGGTTTTCACCGCAACGGCATGCGCTCCGACGCGTTCGAGCGCGGCGATATGTTCGTCGACGTCGCCTTGGAGCGCGAGGACGCCGACCTGCGGCTTAGACGCCACGCGACGCGAGAAGTTCGCTCTCGGGAATCTTCCGCAGATCGATGCCGTCCATCGCCGTTGCCTCGCGCCCTAACGAGAGCGAGGCTTCGACGACGGCCTTGGGATCGTCGTAATGCGTCGTCGCCGCAACGATCGCTTTCGAAAACGCCTTCGGGTCGTTCGATTTAAAGATCCCGCTGCCGACGAAAATGCCTTCCGCGCCGAGTTGCATCATCAACGATGCATCGGCGGGTGTCGAAACGCCGCCCGCGCAGAACAGAACGACGGGGAGCTTCCCGTGCTCGGCAACGTACGTAACGAGATCGAGCGGCGCACCGAGGTCGCGCGCACGTGCGACAAGCTCTTCTTTCGGAGCGACGGTGAGTTCGCGAATGCCGTCGCCGATCGCGCGCATGTGCCGCACCGCTTCGACGATATTGCCGCTCCCGGCCTCGCCTTTGCTGCGAATCATCGCCGCGCCTTCGGCGATGCGCCGTAAGGCCTCGCCTAAATCGCGGGCACCGCAGACGAACGGAGTCGTGTACTCATTCTTTGCGAGGTGAAACTTATCGTCGGCCGGGGTGAGCACTTCGGACTCATCGATAAAATCGACGCCGAGCGCCTGCAGCACCTGTGCCTCGCCGATATGGCCGATACGCACTTTCGCCATCACCGGGATCGTCACCGCATCCATAATCGAGCGAATCAATTCGAGGTTGCTCATGCGCGCAACGCCGCCCATCGCGCGAATATCGGCGGGGATGCGTTCGAGCGCCATGACTGCGACCGCTCCGGCTTCTTGGGCGATGACCGCTTGCTCGGGGGTAACGACGTCCATGATGACACCGCCTTTGAGCATCTGGGCCAAGCCGCGTTTGACTGTGAGGGTACCTTTCTGTTCCACCGGGTCGCTCCTATCGCTAGTAATGGGTCGGCCCCTATCGTACCAGGGCGCGCAACCTTCTACAGCGACAACAGCCGCCGAGCAGCAGAGGTGGCGCCCACCGTTAACGCCCGGCGAGAAGGATGCTCTCGATCGCCCCTTTGGCGAGCTCGACGCGCCGGCTACTCCCCCGGAACTCGAGGATCGCATCGCGCGCCTGCTCGTCGTCGTTGAGCACGAAAATCGTGACGTTCCCGTTGGCGGCCTCAAAGGCAACCGCACCCACCTCGACCGGCGAGATCGTTAGCTCGTCGCTCACGTCGCGTCCGGAGTCGACGGTTCGATAGGGTTCCTCGGCCGAGAGATCCGGGGCATTGGTAAAGATCGTCGCCCGCTCGAAATCGACGACATAGGTGCAGCGCTTCCCACCCCAGCGGACGTTGATGCCGGCGACCCAGTTCCAGCCCTTCGGGCGGAGCGGGTTCAAATGCGGGCGGCCGCTGGTGCGGTAGCCGTCGAAGCCGCCAACCGTCTCGGCGACCGCCCAGAGATACTTTGCTCCCGTCCACGGCGAGAGATACATACCGCGATTGGTCAGCGAGCCGCCGTCGAACCATTCGCCGAACTCTCCGGGCACGGTGTTGCGGGCGCTCCCACCCTCCATCGCTTCGTAAATGCGCTCCAAGAAACCAACCCCCTCGTCGACGCCGCCATTGCGCGCTAAGGCAACGACATACCAGAGCGTCAGATCGGGCCAAACGCCGCCGAGCAAGCCGAAGCCGAAGGAGGGAAAGTACCAAGCATCGGCCGTCGAGATCGTGCGCAAGCCCACCGGCGTCGTAAAATCGCTCTCCGAGAGCCGCTTGAGAATCGCTTTGCGCTCGTCGGCGTCGGCGACATTGAAAAGTACCGGGAAGATCTCATCGGCGGTAAAGCTATCTTGGAAGTCGCCGTTCTGATCGATATTGAGGACGAACGCACCGGTGTCGTCGTCGAAGAGGTGGTTCATCGTCGCTTCGCGCAGCGATTGCGCCTCGTCTGAGTAGCGCTGCCACGCATCTTGGTCGCCGGCAACCGCGCAAAGAATAGCCGCGGCCTCCAACGCGAAGACGCCTTCGCTATTGATTTCGGTTACTGCGCCGTCGAGTTTATAATACGGAATGATATTGCGCCACGAACTGATTCCGTACATATCGACGCCCTTCGCTTTTCCGAAAAGCAACCCGCGTTCGTCGCGTTGCGAGAGCAAATAATCGGCGAGTCGGCGCACGATCGGCAAACGCGAACGCACCCACTCTTCATCGAGCGTTGCATTATAGTGGTGCAGCATAGCGATGCAGTGCAAAGGAGTATCGTCGTTGATGTTTAGGTCGTAGGCCGTTTTATAGGCGTTAACGCCGCGAACGTATTCGATCATGAGGCCGGTCGCTTCGATGTGCTGGTTAAAAACTTCGATGGCATCGCGGCTAAACTCGGGAAGAAAATAATCGAACCCGTGAACGAACCATGAGGTGTCCCGCGAAACTAAGATATCGGAGGGCGGAGAATTCGTCGATCCCCAGCCGATGGGGTATTCCTTGATGATCCGCAGCATGTTTGCTTTCGCCCACGCGACGCCGCGGGATATCGTCTGCGACGGCGTCAAAAAACGAGCGTCTGCGAGCCGCTTCGCGAAGTATCGCTGCGTATCGTGAAGAGCTTTGGAATCGGCGAGAAGGTCGTTGAAACGGGGGCGAAGATCGAGCGAGCCGTCTCTATGAAAAACCACCGCTAGGCGCAGCAACGCGCGTGCCCCCGGATCGACCTGAATGCGATACTCCATCGCGCCGAAGATGCGCCCGCGAACGCTCGACGTGCGGGCCGCATCCCCACCCTCGACGAAGGCCTCTACGACCGCATCTTCTTCCAAGAGCGTGCCGCGGCGCATTTGTGCGAGCAGCGCTTGTTCTCGCACGGAGACCGTCGCCGCATAGGGTTCGCGCGAGCCGCCCCACCAGCGCTGCGCGCCCAGCGTTGAGTTCACTGCATGGATGCTGCCGTCTATGACGCCTGCATCGACATCGGATTCGGTTTCGCCGTAAAATCGCTGCCCGACCAGTAACGCCCACGGGAAAACGGCGACTTCGACGGCGGTATCTCCGGGGTTATAAAGCGTGACGTCGACGACGAATGCCACGCTGCGATCGAACTTCGGGCCGTGGGGGACGTAGAACGCTTCGGTGACGTGAATGCGTTCGCCTAACGTGAACTCCGAGAGCTGCGCGTAGGGCAGGAACGTAAACGTACGCTCGATCTCATGCGGGAAATAGGTGACGCCGACATCGCGCAATCGGTAAGCGATTTGGTGGGTTCCAAAAATGATGCGATCGCTGTCGGCATCCCAGAGGCCGCGAACGCCCGCCTTCGCCGTCGATTGAGCATAGGATTTGAAATTGCCGAGCAGGAGCCCATAGGGCGTCTCGCGTTCGTGCATGACATAGGCGCAGAATTCATTCCGCTGGGCATCGAAACTCGAACGCATGGCGATTCTATTCGCCCAGGAAGCCCGCGCTCTTTCGACAATCGTCAACTCCGACGATGAATCGCTCGCTCCTCACGGCTCCGGCAAAAGTCAACCTCACCCTCGAGGTGCTCTCAAAGCGCCCCGACGGTTACCACGCGCTTCGCTCGCTGATGGTGCCGGTTGCGCTCTACGATGAAATCGAGGTCGATGCAGCGGAGCGCTTGGAGCTAACCTGCGACGATCCCACGCTGGAAGGAGCGGAGAACCTCGTCCTGCGCGCAGCGAACGCGATCGGGCTGCGCGGTGCTCGAATCGAGCTCCGGAAGCGGATTCCGACGCAGGCCGGGCTCGGAGGCGGTTCGAGCGATGCCGCCACATTTTTGCTCGCGGCGCGGGGCGGAGCCTTCGGCGCGCTCCCACCGTGGGAGGAGCTCGCGCTCGCCCGATCCCTCGGCTCCGACCTTCCCTTCTTCCTCGTCGATGGAGCTGCGCTCGTCGAAGGGACCGGCGAGCGGGTCACGCCGGTCGGCGCTATTCCCACCTGGGCGGCACTCATCGTGAAGCCGCCGGTGGCGATCTCAACTGCGGAGGCATACCGTCATCTCGACCGGCGCGAACGCCCACCACGCCCTCGGAGCGAGAGCCTCAGCCTGCAGGCTGTTTCCGCTCTTCAGCGAGGCGATTTTGCGGAGGTGGTTCGCTTGCTCTCCAATGATTTCCACGAGGATGCCGTCGCCGGTTATCCCGAGGTCGCTCGTGCGGCGGCAGCGCTCGAACGCGCCGGAGAAACGCGAGCGCTCCTCGCCGGTTCGGGTTCGAGCCTCTTCGCGCTCTTCGCCGAGCGGCTCGCCGCCGAGGCGGCAGCCGCTCGGCTCGATCTCCCGCCGCTCTACCGTTGCTTCGTTGCCGAGTTTGCTTCCGGCAGCGCGTGGAGAGACCCATCGGCATGAGGTGCATCGTGCTCGCCGGCGGCCCGCACGACGCGATCGCCGCAACAACACCGAACGCGCCGAATAAAGCATTTGCGCTCGTCGGCGGCCTCACGCTATTGGAGCGCACGCTCGTGCCGCTGCGCTCGGCAACCGGCGTCTCGACGATTCGCGTGGTCGCGCCACCGAGCGCACATGCATCCCCGGTCCTGGCGATCGCCGACGAGATCGTTCCCGATGGCGAAAAAATTCGCGATTCGCTGCGTTCGGGGCTCGCGGGGCTTCCTCCCGACGAGGTCGTCGCCGTCTGGACCAGCGATCTGCCGCTGCTCTCGGTTGCCGCAGTCGATGATTTTATTAGGCGTGCGCGCGAGACCGACGCCGACATCGGCTACGGCTGCCTTGAGTACGGCGTGCACGTGCAGCGCTTCCCCGAAGTTCCGCACACGTGGGCGCGCATGCGGGAAGGGCGCTATTGCGGCGGCGGCGCGATCGCGATAAAGCCCCGGGCGCTTCCGCTCCTCGACGATTTCATCGAGCGCCTCGGCGCTGCGCGCAAATCGCCGCTGCGGCTCGCAGGGCTCTTCGGCTGGGGGCTCTTACTTCGCTACGCGTTCGGACAACTCACGATCGCGTCGGCGCAAACCCGCGCGAGTGAGATCGTCGGGGCATCGGTCAGAGCGATCCCCTCGCCCTTCGCGGAATTCGCAGTGAACGTCGATCGGCTTAGCGACGTTGCACTTGCGGAGCGACTTCTGGCGTCCGCCAACGCCTGAAGAGTTCGTTGGGAATCCCGAACTGGTCGAGCACTTTCCCGACGGTGTGCGCGACAATATCGTCGACGCTGCGCGGGTTAGCGTAGAGCGCCGGTATCGGCGGTAAAATCACGGCACCTATTTCAGCGAGCTGCGCGAGGGTGCGCAGATGACCCAGATGCAGCGGGGTCTCTCGGACGACGAGGACGACCCTCCGGCGCTCCTTCAAGCACACATCGGCGGAGCGCACCAGTAAATTGTCGTCGAGCGAATATGCGATGGCGCTCGCGCTCTTCATCGAACATGGGACGACCATCATGCCGTCGGTGAGAAACGATCCGCTCGAAATCGCCGCGGCGAGATCGTCGTCGCGATAGACCACGTCGGCGAGGGCATGAAAATCCTCAACGGAGAGATCGGTCTCCAACGAAATCGTGCGTTGCGCGGCGGAGCTTACAACGAGATGGGTTTCGACGCCGCCGATAGCACGAAGCGCTTGCAGTGCCATGTAGCCGTACGCGCTACCGCTCGCGCCGCTAATTCCGACGATAATACGTTTCATAACGACAGCCCTCGCTTTTCCTTGCACTTCGGGGGAGGGGACGAAGCCTCTTCCTGAAACCATAGCGCGACGTGAAGTTTGCAATGTTCCGCCCGACGGGCGCCGAGGACGCGATCGCCTGGGCGCAGCAGGGCGACCGAGCCGCGCTCGAGCGCCTACTCCTCGCCCATTCTGCGATCTCGCCTCGCTCTGCGGCGGCCGTTATCGCGCTTGCGCGCGCGGAAGAGGCGCCTCTCTCGGCGATTGAAGCGCACCCCTGCCCGTTTGACGAGCGCGAACGCGATAGCTTTATCTCCTGGCAGGCAGCTGCGCGAGAATCACGCGCAACATCCGATCCTCTGCCGTTGCTGCGCGCACTCGAGGCCGCGCCGCCCGACGATATCGAACCGATTCCGCTTCCCGAAGAAGGCGGCCGAATCACCGTTGCCCTCGACCCCGAGCCGCCGCGACCCGTGCCCATCCCGCAGCGCCCCTTTAGCGCGTCGGCACTCAATATGTTCGTCGATTGTCGGCGCCGTTGGTTTTTTCGTTATGTCTGCGACCCGGTGGAAGAGCCCGATTCCCCCGCAGCAAGTTACGGAACGGCGTTCCACTCCGCGCTCGAGCATTTTCATTCGGAGTTTTCGCGCCCATCGGAGACGATTCGCAATGAAATGCAAAAGCGGCTCGACGAACTCGTGGTCGCGGCGTTCGAGCGCGCTCGTTCGACCTTCTCTACCGCAGTGGAGGTCGACCTACAAACCCGGCGCGCTCGGCGCATGGCGATACGCTACATCGACTGGCTTTGCGAGCGACAGCGACAATTACCCTTCGAAGTCGTTGGGATCGAACAACGTGTCTCGCCGACGATCGGCGACCATCAATTCGTGGGCTTCATCGACCGGATCGATCGTCTCGATGGCGACGGCAGCCTCGCCGTACTCGATTATAAGACCGGCTCGATCGCCGAAAGCGCAAAGGAATACCGCGAACGGGTTCGTCGCTTTGAAGATTTTCAGTTGCCGTTCTATTATTGGTCGCAGCAACTCCTCGGCGAACGGGTCTCCCGCCTCGCTCTGGTTCCGCTCAAAGATCATACGCTTGCGGTCACGCCGATCGAACTAGAAGTCGTCCCCGGCGATGCGCCTACGCGCGACAATGGCCCACGCGGTACGATATCAATCATCGACCTCGAACGCGCACGCGACCGCATGATTGCTATCGGCGACGAAATTCGAAGCGCTACGATCGAACGCTTTCCAGCGAGCGAAGACCCGGATTCATGCGCGTACTGCATCTATACGCTGGCGTGCACGGCACGCCCGCCGGCAGCACCGGAGCGTTTCGCGCGATGAGCGAGACGATCGTCCTCCGTTCCGGAGCCCGGAGCGGAAAGACCGAACGGCTCGTCAGGCGCGCAATCGAAGCGTCGAAACGGGGGAGCACGCTTCTCATCGCTACCAGAAACGGCAGTACCGCCGCTTTACGAGAGCGCGTCGCCGGGCATGAGTTCCCGATGCCCGAGATCCACGAACTCGGTGAACTCGCCGCAGAGATCGCCGCCTACGCAGAGCCGACCCTTCGCTGCATCGACGAACCCTCCGCCTACCGTTTTTTCGAACGCGCGGCCGAACCGCTATTTGCCCGCACCTGGCCACCCGAGGATGCTTCGATCGACGTCGATGTCGCCGAGCTCCGCTCGCCCGAGCGTTTTCTCGAACACGCGTGGCATCTCGTCCAACGGCTGCGTCGCGCCGCAATAGCGCCGCAGGATGTCGTCGAGCGCGCCGCCCAAGGGGCGACCGCTTTTTACGCACACCCTCCAAACCTTCATGCGCCGTCGTTACTATCCTATCTCAACGATTCGGCGCGCAGCGCCCTCGACGTCGAAACCGAGGAGTTGCTGCGCCAACACCGCCGTGAAATCGACCTCGCGAAAATCGTTTCCGGTATTTACGCGCGGTTCGAATTACAGTTGAGCGCTGCAAACGTCGCCGACCGCTGTGCCGCTATCGAGCGCGCGACACGCTGGCTTCGCTCTCACCCGAACGCGGAAGAGCGTCCGCGGTTTGCCTATACCGCAATCTTCGTCGACGACGCCGAGCATTGCGACGAACGCATGCACGATTTTCTTGCCTCCCTCGCTACGGCATCGTGCGAGCCTCTCACGCTTGCCTGCAACGACGATGGGGCACATCGCCCCATGCAGGGTGCGCGCATCGAACGGCTCGGACCGCCAACGAGTGAGGCAACCGAGGGTATCGCCGTACCCGAGGTGCGCCCCGTTGTCGAACGTTGCACCGATCGCAACGCGGAGGCACAGCGCGTCGCCTCCTGGATATTCGAACGCATCTCCGGTGGAAGCGCCCATGAGGAGTGCGCGATCCTGTTACGCGATCTCGACGATGCGGCTCGCTTCGAGAGTGCGCTACACGAGCGAAGCATTGCGACCGCACGCGCCGGGCGATGCGCGTTTTTCGAACAGCCTGACGCACTCGACGCTTTTGCCCTGCTACGCTGGATCGCCGACCCCTTCGCTCACGACGCTCTCTTGAGGATACTCGAAGGTCGACGCCTTGCGCTCTCGGATGCGTCGATTGCGATGCTCTGCGGGAAAGCAGCGAGCGAGCAAGACTCGCTCTTCGGCGGAGGCGAGCGTGCGAAGAATGACGATCGCCCGAAAGCACTGCGGCTTGGAGACAGCGTGCTCTCCGGCGCAGTCGACCCGCTGCTCGGCGAGATTGCACTCCAACGCATTACTTGGCTTCGTGCATTTCACGCCCGAGGAGTACGCCTCATAACCTCTCTCCCGTTACTTGAAGCGATCGACGCGCTGTGGCGGGAAGGGCTAGCGCCCTGGGGCGATGCCGACGACGCCAAAGAGCGCACGAGACGGGTTACGCTGAGCGCGCTTCGCGAGCGTATTGCCGCGTGCAATGCCGGAAACGGCCTTCCCGCACTTCGCGCACTTTGCGACCACCTTTCCGATATTGCACGCCTCGAGCGAACCGATATTTCATACCTCTGTCGCGACGGCTACGTCGTCATCGCCGAAATCGAGGCCGCCATCGGGCTCTCCTTCGAGTCCGTCGCGATCCCCTCGCTGCAAGCGGGAGCATTCCCATCGTACTACGTGCCGCCTGCGTTTCTGTTCACACCCACCTATGGGCTTGCAGCACGAGAAAATGCAGGTGGAGTGAAAAGCACGCGTACGGCGAAGCACGGCTATGTCAATTACCGTTATAAATTGCGCGAGCGTCATATCGAAGAGGAGCGGCGCCTCTTCGCCTATGCTCGCTCCCGTGCGCGCTCCGCACTTTTATTAACGGCTTCGGGGCGGCCAACGCGCGGAATTAATACGCCTGAATTTTTAGAAGAGTATAGACGATGAAACCGCAGTTGCGCCACATCGCCCCTGCAGCCTACGCGCGCGAAGTATTACCGCTCACCGCTCCCTTATGGGCGGCAGGGCGCGATATCGAGAGCTACGTACGCCATACGCTCGAGCTTGCCGAAAGCGGTTACGGGCGCCGTCATTACTCGACCATCGGCCTCTACGACGGTGCATTGCTCGCGGCGAGCTGTAAACGCTACGAACGCGAGATCCGCATCGGCGAACGGACGCTAAAGGCCGTCGGCATCGGTGCGGTCTTCACTCCAAGGCAGCTTCGTGGCCATGGTTACGCCAGCGCGATGCTCGCCGCGCTTATGGACCGCGAGCATGCAGCCGGCACCGACTGTCTCTACCTCTTTAGCGACATCGCCCCGGCCTTCTATGCGGCTTTAGGGTTCCTTGAGTTCCCGTCGCGCGCAATTTCGATTCGAGCCGACGATCTTCCACATGCGCGCATGACGATCAAGCAAGCGACGTCGGAGGATCGAGCTGCGATTCGTCGCTCGTTCGCGCGGCATGAACGGATGCGCCCATGGAGTTTTAAAAGGACCCCGCTATTTTGGGAGTGGCTCTACCTTCGCTCTCGGCATGGTTCAGAGCACCCCGGCGGGGATGCACTCACATTCGTTCTACGCGAAGGAACGCGCGTCGATGCATACGTTACCGGGGTCCGCAGTCCGGCGCATGATTCCTTCATCGTCGATGAGATAGGCCTGCGCGACGAGCGCGAACGAGAGATACTCGCTCCCTTCCTGCGCTCAGCCGCCGGCGATCTACGCCGGATCGTTGGCTGGCTTCCTCCCGAGCCTATCCGTAAGTACCTACCACGAGGAAGCATCCGGCGCCGCAAAGACGCAATATTCATGGTCGCTCCCATATCGAAAGCAGCACATGTATGGGCGCGCGCAGCCACGATCGCCGGCATCGGCGATTCGGTTTGGAGCACCGACCACATTTAGAGGCACCTCGGCGCAAGCCCGCCGATCGTCGCGGCGCACGATGAGTTTGCGTCGCGCTAGCAACTGCTGTCACGCCGAGCATCCGCTGTCACGCCGAGCACCTGCTGTCACACCGGGCACCTGCTGTCACGCCGGGCATCCGCTGTCACGCCGAGTACGGCGCGCAAGCGCCCGTATCGAGGCGCGAGAAAATCCCTGATACGATGGCTGCGCCATCTACTCGGGATGACGGCGGTTACTCGGGATGACGGAGCGTAAGCTACTCGGCGTGAGGGCGCGGGGCGAAGAGCGAGAGCTGAATCGAGGCGCTTTCGCCGAGCGCTGCAACACGCGTTCCGAGCAACCGAATCGGCGCAGCATCGATGCGCGCACGCTCGAAGCAACTCCGCGCCGCGCGATAGATCGCTTTCGGTGACTGCGTCGGTTCGCGTAGGCTCGTCTGTCGAACGCGCAGCGAGAAATCGGCGAATTTCAGTTTGACGCCGACGCTTCGTGCCCAAAGATTTTGACGCTGAAGATCCTCTGCAAGCTCGCGCGCCTGAGTGCCGAGAAGTTCGAGCAAACGCGCGCCGTCGCTCAGATCGTATTCGAACGTTTCCTCAGTCGAGATGGATTTGGTCTCGCGTACGTCGCTGACCGTCCGTCGATCGATGCCCAGTGCGAACTCGCGCATTCGCTCCGACGCAGAGCCGAAAAGATCGACGAGCGTACTCTCGTCAAGCGTGAGAATATCGGCAACTTTTACGATACCACGATCGTTGAGGCGCGATTGGGTCTTCGGGCCGATTCCCCAAAGGCGCCCGACCGAGAGCGGCGCGAGAAACGATCGTTCGTCGCCGGGCTCGATGGCGAGCATGCCGTTGGGTTTCGCTACGTCCGATGCGATCTTCGCAATCATCTTCCCGCAAGCGAGGCCCGCACTCATGCTCAGCCCCCGTTCGCGAAAGACCTCCGCCCGAAAGAAGGCTACGAGCGCCTTCGCCTCGTCGAACGGCATTTCGTTGAGGTCGAGGAAAGCTTCGTCGTGGGATAGCGACTCGAGCACGTGACCGCGCGATCGAAGAATCGCGAAGATCGCCTTCGACTCGGCGCGGTAGCGCTCCATATCGGGAGGCACCACGACGAGATCCGGGCAGCGCTCGAGGGCATGGTGCAGCGGCATAGCCGAACGAATTCCGAAGGGGCGAGCTTCGTAGGACGCCGTCAGCACGACCGAGCGGCGATGCGAGCCGGCAACAACCACCGGGCGCCCGCGAAGCTCGGGGCTATCCCGTACCGCAACGCTTGCATAAAATGCGTCGACGTCGAGATGCGCGATCGGCACGGAGCCTTAGGCAGGCTCCGCGTACAAACGGAGAATGGTTGCCATGTTTCGCTCGTCATCGGCATCTTCGCCCGGCGTTTCGAGAATCGCCACTTTTCCGCGCAGTTCGGCAAAGCCGAGCAAAGCGCGAAAGCCGACCTCTCCAATGAGTCCTTCACCGATATGCCAATGGCGGTCACGATTGCCGCCGAGCGGAATCTGTGTATCGTTGAGGTGAAACATGCGGAGGCGGTCGAATCCAATCTTCTTATCGATCTCATCGACGAAACGCGCCACATCGTCTTTGGTATCGATCTTGTAGCCCGCCGCCCATGCGTGCGCCGTGTCGATACAGATTCCTAACTGGGGATGATCTATGGCGCGAAGGAGCGCACCGAGCTCGTCGAGCGTTCCGCCGGCGAGCGCTCCGGCGCCGGCCGAGTTTTCGAGCACTAAGGTCACCGTCGGCGGAATCTCCGCGAGGGCCTCTTCCAACGCTGCAGCAATCGCTGCGAACCCGCCCTCCCGATCGCGCTTCCCGTACGAGCCGAGATGCGTATTCACCAAGGCAATGCCGGCGAGCGCCGCTACCTTGAGGTCGTGTTTGAGCAGATTCAACGAGCCGCTGAATATTTTTGGGTCTTCGCTGGCGAGATTGATAAGGTACGGCGTATGCGTCACCGCAGGGTCGAGATCGTTACGCGCACGCAATGCGGCAAAAGTTGCTAAGGCCTCGACTTTCGGGGTTGCTTGCCGATACGCGCGCGGATTGCTCGTAAAAACTTGCATCGTCTTGCAGCCGAGCGCTCTCGATCGCTCTACAGCGGCCTCATACCCGTCCGAAAGCCTCATGTGCAGGCCGAAACGCACGTTATGCGGCCTTGCGGGCGAGGTAGAGATATTGCATGAACGCGTGTTGGAAACTTCCGATAGCGGGGCCGAGTTGCTCGGTAAAAAGGCGTTCTAAGGTAACGAGATAGCGGCGAATCCTATCGGCATCAATGCCGGCGTTTTCGAGCCGAATGCCTTCTTCTTCAAAAAATGCTGCACGGGTGGTCACCAAACGCCACTGAAGAACCCGCAGCGTCTGTCCAACGAACGGAGCGGCATAAAACTCGCGGAAGCCGCCGACGAGCGTTCCCGCCAACGGGTGAATATCGACCTCACGCGCCGCCTCGTCACAGAGCGGACGTACCGGCGAGCCCGAGAGTGCATGCTTCCACCAGATCGCCACCGTTCCACCGGGTTTAAGGACACGATATGCCTCGGCGAGTGCCTTGGCGCGATCCACGAGGTGGTATCCCTGCCCGCAGAGATACGCATCGAAAACCGCCGCGTCGAACGGCAACGCCGTTACATCGCCGAGACGCCAGGTCGCCTCAGGGTGGAGGCGGCGCGCCCGGTCGAGTGCATCGGCACGAAGATCGATTCCGGTAACGGTGCCCCCGTTGTCGATCAACGGCGCACTGGCATCGCCCTCACCGCAAGCGGCATCGAGAATTTTTCCTTTGAGCGAAACGCCGTACTCGACCAATGCGTCGTAGAGCGAGGTGGAGTAGGCCAGCGGCCGGGCCGGGGCATCGTTCTCAACCGTCATTGCGCAACCTCACCCCCCTCGGCCGGTGTGGAAACGGTTTCGTCGACGGGCTCGGTTTCGCCGGCGATCAAAGGGAGCGCAAGCTCGCGAGGACGTTCCATCTCCACTTCTAAATCCGGCAAATCTTCGAGTGAATTTAAACCGAATGATTCGAGAAAAAGCGGCGTGGTCTTATATTGCATCGGGCGTCCGACGACTTCCTTGCGCCCGGCTTCACAGATCAGCGAGCGGTCCAACAACGTATTGACGACGCTGTCGGAATTGACGCCGCGTATCGATTCGATCTCACCTTTGGTGACCGGCTGCATCTGCGCGACGATTGCCAGTGTTTCAAGCGCGGGCGCCGAGAGCGTCGTCTTTGGCGGCAGAAGATATTTTTCAACGACCTCGCGAGCGCTCGGTGCCGTGCCGAAACGAAATCCTCCGGCAACGTTTCGCAGGACGATCCCTCGGCCGTCGTAACGCTCGGCAAGCGTCGCGAGCGCGAGATCGACCGCTTTCTCGTCGGCGTTGACCAGCTTGGCAAGACGGCGTTGGTCGAGCGACTCACCCGCAACGAAAAGCAGTGCCTCTACCAACGGTTCGATACGTGCGGCAGCGGCGCTTAATTCCTCCCGTTCGTGGGCGGTCTCGGCGAGTGCTTCGGCAATAACGGTGTCGGTACTCATTCAGATGTCGGTTGTCCGTGGTGGAGGGCGATGATGATGTCTTCGAACGCGGCCGGCTGCTCGATGCGAATACGGTTGCGACGCATTAGTTCGAGAACGGCAAGAAAGGTGGCAATAACGATCTCACGCGTCATTCCCAATTCGTTACAGAGAGCTGCAAAAGTTGTTTCACCGCGCTCCTTGAGACTGCGCACGATATAATCCATCTGCGCTAAGAGTGAGATCCGCTCGCGCACGATCGTCCTCTTCTCTGGCCGTGCGTTCCGTAACATCGCGACGAACGCACGAGCGAGGCGTTCGGCGTCAATACGGTATCGTTGCTCGAAATCACCTGTTGCATCTCCTCCCTCTCGGTAAAATACCGCTCCCGCTTCGCTTTGCCGCTTGCGTAACTCATCGCCGAGTTCGCGATATTTTGAATACGCGATAAGCCGGCGCCGCAGGCGCTCTTCGATTTCTTCGGGCGATTCTTCGCCGACCTCGGCGAGTTCGGCGGGAACCGCCGGCAGCAGAGCACGGGACTTCAGAAAGACGAGTGTCGCCGCTATGACGAGATACTCCGCCGCAACTTCGACGTCGAGTGATTCCATCACGCGAACGTAAGCGAGGTATTGCTCGGCGACGCTGGCCAGCGGCACGGTGGCAATATCGAGTTGTTGCTCTTTGATGAGGCCGAGCAACAAATCAAGCGGCCCGTCGAAGACGTCGAGCCGCACGAGGCATGGGTCGGAACGCTCGGCGAGCGCGCTCTGGTTCAAGAGCTACGCTGCTCCATCGCCGGGACGAGCGTCGGCTCCAGTTCAAAGCTAGCGATATGTTCGGCCGCGGACTCAAGCGCCATATCGATCAAACGTTTTTCGTTAACGTATTTCAACATCTTCCGAGCGGCCGCCGCATCGAACCAACGGGCCTCGTCAACCTCGTGATCGTGATTTTGCGGGTCCCCCGAAAGATAGCGCATTGAAAAAAAGGTTACGCTCTTCTTGTGCTTCGCCTTGCCGACGTAGAACCAATAGGATATTTCGTTGAGCCGCCCGAGAATCTCACCCCAGCACCCCGTCTCCTCGCGTACTTCGCGAATTGCCGCCTGTTCGTTGGATTCGCGATGTTCGACGTGCCCTTTCGGCAACGTCCAGACGCGCGGCGAGCCTCGCCCGATGAGCATTGCATCAAAACCTGCGTCGCGACGACGAAGGAGAACCCCACCTGCGGAGACCTCGTACTTGATGCGCATCGCTGCCCTCATTTTTTGACGATTCGGGAGACTCATGAGGAGCCGCGGAACGGCCCCTTTCACCTCTCAGTATAGCCCCCGGCTCCAAGAAGCGCCTGCCGGAAGGCTGGGCCTCTTTTAGCGAAAACTCTCCGCTTCCGGCAAGGAGACCCCTTGCCGACGAGGGAGGCGCCCGGCGATTGATATACCCCTGGGGGTAGGGTATAATAGCCGCGTGCCATTAGGCAGGGAGGTATCCCCATGAACGCACCGAGCGCACCCCATACGGGGTTGCCAAGAATCGTTATCCTCGGCGCCGGCTTCGCCGGACATACCGCCGCACTGCATCTCTCTCGACTCGTTCGCTCCGCAGCAAACGTTACGGTCATCGCACCGCGCAATCGCTTTACCTGGTTCCCCAGCCTTATATGGGTTGGGACGGGAACGATGTCCGCCGAAAAAGTCTGGTTCCCGCTTGCACCCGTTTACGAAAAACTCGGCTTCGATTATATCGACGGCCGAGCGGAAAGCATTCGCACCGACCAACGTATCGTCGATGTACGGCGCGCCGACGGGAGCGAAGAGCATCTCGCTTACGATTATCTCGTCAACGCAACCGGCCCTTACCTCAACTTTGAAGGTACACCAGGGTTAGGCCCCAAGGAAGGGACGACGCAGAGCGTTTGCTCGATAGAACACGCGCTCGGCGCACGAGACGCATATCTCGAGAATGTCGCCCAACTGAAAAAAGGTGCGCGAAGGCGCTTCGTTATCGGCGTTGGTCATCCCGGAGCGACCTGTCAGGGCGCCGCCTTTGAATACATCATGAACGTCGATGCCGATCTGCGGCGACGCGGGCTCCGCGACCGCGCCGAACTCATATGGCTCTCGAACGAACCCGCCGCCGGCGACTTCGGAGTTGACGGAGTCGAGGCGAGGATCGCCGGGAAAGTGGTTACCGGGGCGACCGTTATCGACGAACTCTTCAAAGAACGAAATATTCAATCGATTCTCGCCGCCGGGGTGACCGGCGTTGGGGCGCAAGGCATCGCCTACGATCGCGTCGGCTTCGACCCTACAACGTTGGAGTACGACTTTGCAATGCTCATTCCGCAATTCCGTGGTATCCCGATGAAATATATTGCCGCAGACGGCAGCGACATCACCGAAAAAATGACCGTCCCCAGCGGTTTTATGCGCGTGGACGCCGATTATACCGCCAAGAGTTATGACGCCTATCGTGCCTCCGATTGGCCGGCGCTCTATCGCTCGCCCCACTACGATAACATCTACGCAGCGGGAATCGCTTTTGCGCCGCCGCATCCACTCTCGAAGACCCTCAAAACAGCCTCGGGCACGACGATCGTCGCGACCGCGCCGCGTACGGGGATGGCCTCGGGAATCATGGGGCGTACCGTCGCGCTCAACATCGCCGAGCAGGTCGCGGGCCGACCGGCGACCCATCACGAGAGCATGAGCGAGATGCCGGCTGCGTGCATCGCCTCGATGGGGCACTCGATCTGGAACGGCTCGGCCGCTTCGATCGTCATGATGCCGGTCGCGCGAGACTACGAGCGATACCCCGAGTATGGCCGCGACATCGACCTCTGCGAGCTCGATGTCGGCCTATCCGGCGCGTGGACGAAACGCATGCTCCACGAAGCCTTCATGTGGAAACTACAAGCGAAGCCCGGTTGGGCGATGATACCGGAATGAGGATGCGATGAACCGTTTTCTACGAGGCTTTTGGCCCTACCAAATATGGCGCTTCATTCGCATGAACGCGAAGATGTACGCCATCGCCAAGCATCAACCCGACTGACGCCAGCGAAGGTCGGGTTGACGGGCCGCTCGCGTCTCGTCGACCCGACCGACCACCGTGTTGACCGGAGCGGCCATCACGCTCTGCGGATCGCGCTTTGCCGTTTCCACGATTTCGCGCAACGCCTCGATAAAGTGGTCGAGTGTCTCTTTCGATTCCGTTTCGGTCGGTTCCATCATCAAGCACTCGGGAACGATGAGCGGGAAGTAAACCGTCGGCGCCATGAATCCCCGGTCGAGTAAGGCTTTGGCAATATCGAGCGCACGGACACCGGTCTCTTTTTTGAGCTGTTGGGCCGATGCGACGAATTCGTGTCGGCAAATCTCGGGATACGGCGTCGCGAGGAACTCCGATACTCCGACCCGGAGATAATTGGCATTGAGCACCGCGAGTTGCGAGACGGATTTCAGCCCTTCGGCTCCGTTAGCATAGAGGTAGCTCAATGCACGAACCGCGTGCGCGAAATTCGACCAAAACGAACGCATCGGCCCGATCGATTTCGGGCGGTTGAAATCGAGTTCGAAGCGCATTCCGTCCGAGGGCGCGCGACGCATACCGGTTTTACCGTCGGGGATCGCACGCACGACGGGGGTTGGAAGATACTCGACGAGATGTGCTGCAACCCCAAGCGGGCCATGGCCGGCCCCACCCCCGCCATGTGGAATCGTGAAGGTCTTATGCGTGTTGAGATGCATGAGATCGAAGCCCATATCGCCGGGGCGCACGTTGCCCATGATGGCGTTCGCGTTCGCTCCGTCGTAATACATGAGTCCGCCAACGCGATGCACGGCAGCGGCAATCTCGGCGATATGATCTTCGAACAACCCCAAGGTGTTGGGGTTGGTCATCATACAGACGGCGGTATCCTCGCCGAGAGCTTTTTCAATCTCTTCGACGCTGACGCGGCCGCGCGCATCGGACGGCAGCGAGATGACCGTAAAGCCGCACATCGCCGCCGACGCCGGATTGGTTCCGTGCGCGGTATCGGGGACGATCACTTTCGTACGCTTGCTCTCGCCACGATCTTTGAAGTACTTCTTCGCCACTAAGAGCGCCGCGAGCTCGGCATGCGCGCCCGCCGACGGATTAAGGCTAAAAGCCGCCATGCCGAAGATCGAACTCAAGCTGCGTTCGAGTTCGTACATCACCGCAAGCGAACCCTGTGCGAGATCGTCGGGTGTATAGGGGTGAAGGTCGCGAAACCCGGGAAGGTTCGCCATCGCATCGTTGACGCGCGGGTTGTACTTCATCGTACAACTCCCTAAAGGATAAAAACCTAGGTCGATCCCGAATGTACGCTGTGAGAGCTGGGTAAAGTGGCGAACCACGTCGAGTTCGCTGTTGTCGGGGAGTGGGAGATCCGAGCGCAAGAGCTCCTGCGGTAAAAAGTCGGCGTGCGGGCGCGAGCGCTCGACATATTCCGTTGCGCGGCCCGGCGAACCGGTCTCGAAGATGAGGGCAGGCGCGGGGCGGTTAGCGGAGGGCTGCGACATGAACGACCTCGCGAAGAGCGGCGGTAAGCTTGGCGATATCGCCGGTGGTGGTGAGTTCGGTGGCGGTCATAAGAATCGAGTCGGCGTATTCGGGGTAGAAGCGCCCGAGGTCGACGCCGCCGAGCACGCCGCGCTTTTGCAATTCGGCGAGCACCTCGGCGGCATTGCCGACCCGCACGACGATTTCGTTGAAGAATGGCGCGTCGAACCGCAGGCTTACCCCGGGAACGCCTGCGACCGCGGTTGCAAGTTCGCGCGAGCGCTCGAGATTGAGCCCGGCAACATCGCGCAGCCCGCTCGCGCCCATGAGCGCGAGATAGATCGTAACGATCAACGCGCAATGCGCTTGATTGGTGCAGATATTCGAACTCGCTTTTTCACGGCGAATGTGCTGCTCGCGTGCCTGCAAAGTCAACGTGAACGCTTCTTGACCGCGATTGTCGAGGCTGCGGCCCACCAGGCGACCGGGGATACGCCGCATATGCTCGGCCGTCGATGCGATGAAGCCCACGTACGGGCCACCGTAGGCGAGCGCGACGCCAAACGACTGCGCCTCACCGACGACGATCTGTGCACCCCATTGCGCGGGCGCGCGCAACGCACCGAGCGAGATGGCCTCGGAGATAACGGCGATCGGGACGCTCCCGCTCGTCTCTATCGCCGTGCGGAGTTGCGGATCGATTTCATCGATGACGCCGAAGAAATTGGGACTCTGCACGACAACGGCAGCGTAGGTTTTGGCTTCGATCGCAGCGTGCACCGAAGCGAGGTCGGTGCGTCCGTCGGCGCCGACGGGGATCTCATCGATCTCGATATCCAACCCGCCGCAGTAGGTATGCAGCACCGCGCGGTAGCACGGGTCGACGGCGCGCGACACCAAGAGCCGCGTGCGGCCCGTCGCGTTGATCGCCATGATCGAGCCTTCGGCAAGCGCGGTCGCGCCGTCGTATACCGATGCGTTCGCGATCTCCATGCCGGTGAGCAGACAGATATAACTCTGCCATTCGTAGATCGCTTGGAGATAGCCCTGCGACACCTCCGCCTGATACGGCGTGTATGCCGTGAGAAACTCTCCGCGCATCGCTAACGCTGCGATCGCCGGAGGCGCGTAGTGGCGGTACGCCCCTGCACCCAAGAACGAGGCGAATTCTGCGGCGTGGTTACGCGCCGCCAGCGCCTGCATGCGCCGCTCGATTTGATACTCGGGAAGCGCTGGAACTACCTCGAGCGGAGCTTTCGGCGCGATCTCCGGTGAAACGGCAAGCAGTTCCTCGAGCGAACCCACGCCGATGCGTTCGAGCATCTGCGATATCTCGTGCGGCGTGTGCGGGGTATAGGCGCCCATCAGTCGTGCGCGATACCGGTGTAGGCGGCAGCGTCGAGGAGATGCTTTGTTTGCGTCGGATCGGCGAGTTTGATTTTTATGAGCCATCCCGCACCGTATGGATCGCTATTGAGCGCAGCGGGGTCGGCATCGATCGCCGAATTGATCTCCACGACCTCGCCGCCCAACGGCGTATAGAGATCGGAGACCGTCTTCACCGATTCGATGACGCCGACATTGGCGAATTGTTCGACCTTCGTTCCGACCTTCGGCAGTTCTACAAAGGTGATGTCGCCGAGCGAGCCTTGCGCGAAGTCGGTAATGCCGATCGTCGCGATATCGCCCTCAATTTTTGCCCATTCGTGCTCTTTGCTATAGAGTAGATCGCTTGGAATGCTCATCGGTCTCCCTTTCGTTATGCTTTTGGACGTTTGTAGAACGGCATCGCTACCACCGCGGCGTCGTGGCGTTCGCCGCGCACTTCGACCTGGAGATTCGTGCCGATGGTTGCAGCGGAGCGATCGACGAGCGCGGTAGCGATATTCGCGTTTCCGACCGCCGGGGCGATCGATCCGCTGCGAATCTCCCCGACGCGTGCGCCCCCGGCGAAGACCGGATAACCTTCGCGAGCCCCGACGCGCCCGCCCATCTTCAAACCGACGATACGCGCATAGCTGTCGCTCTCGAGTTGTCGCGCAAGCGCGTCTTTTCCGATAAACGCCGGCTTCGCAAGCTTCAGCGCCCACTTCAGCCCCGCCTGAACCGGCGTGATCGCCTCGGTCATCTCATGGCCGTAGAGCGGCATGCCGGCTTCGAGCCGCAGCACATCGCGCGCGCCGAGCCCGCACGCGGCCAAACCTTCGCTTCCGTGCGCGGCGAGCAAGGCACGCCAGATCGCGGGGGCTTTCTCACCGGGCAGAAAGAGTTCGAAGCCGTCCTCGCCGGTATAGCCCGTGCGCGCAAGCGTCACCGGTACACCGTCAACCTTCGCCTCGGCGCAGAAATAGTATTTGATCGCCGAGAGATCGATATCGACGTGCTTCTGCAGCATCGCGACCGCTAAGGGCCCCTGTATAGCGATCAGCGCGGCCTCTCCGTGAAGGTTATGCAAACGAACGTCGCCGCTGCGGTGCGCGTTGAGGTGCGCCCACATTTTGTCGGCGTTACTCGCGTTGACGACGAGCAGCCAGCGCTCGGGAAGGCGATAGAAAATCACGTCGTCGTGCGCGCCGCCTTCAGCGTTGCAGAAAATATTATAGCGTGCCTGGAACGGCTTCATCGACGCTACTTCATTGATCGTCAATCCGTCGGCCCAAGCCGCGACGTCATTGCCTTCGAGGATGAATTGCCCCATGTGGGAGAGATCGAAGAGGCCGGCGCGGTGACGAACGGCGTCGTGCTCTTTGAGTATCCCGGCGTATTGCACCGGCATGCTGAAACCGCCGAAGGGAACCATGCGCGCGTGCAGAGCGAGATGTTCGTCGTAGAGCGCGGTTCGACGTTCCGAAGTCATGCCTTTTGTTTCTCCTTGGGGTCGGTGTTGAGGAAATTCAACGTCGCATGCGCGACGATCGACTCGCCGCTGCGCACGAAAACTTCTCCGTAACAGATACGTCGGCCGGCGCGAATCACGCTAGCTTCGGCGATGAGATCGTGCGGGGCGAGCGCCGGAGCGAGAAAGTTACATTGCAACGAGACGGTCGTCGTGTTCTGTTCGCGCCCGTAGATCGAAGCGAGCGCGACGTAAAAAGCGGTATCGCAGAGCGAGACGATCGCGCCGCCATGCACGGCACCGGTGCCGTTGGTCACCTCTTCGCGAAAGGGCATGCGTAGAACCGCGCGCCCACGTTCGACGGAGTCGAGCTTGAGATCGAGAACGGCCACGAAGCGCGACTTTTCCTTCTCCCAGGTATGGGAATGGTAGCGCGACGATTCACTCGACACGGCCGCAGTGTACTCCGAGCGCGGCTCCTCCGCTACGGCTTTTGTACCCCGCCCAATGCCGCCATCGCCTCTTCGTAGGCTCCGCGGAAGTTGAACGCGCCGCCATGGAGCCACTGCGCCCCGTCGACGGCGAGCGTCGCGCCGCTGATCCACTGTGCTTCCTCGCCACAGAGCCAGAGCGCGGCGCGCGAGATATCCGCCGGCTCGCCGAGGCGCCCGAGCGGTACGGCCTTGCGAGCCTTTTCTTCGATATCGGCTACGCTCCAGAGGTTCTTGTCGGTCCCCTCGGTGTGAATCGGCCCCGGCGCGATGCAGTTGGCGCGAATGCCGTAGCGCCCCCACTCCGCAGCAAGCGTTCTCGTCATCGCCAGCACGCCGGCCTTTGCGCTCGCGGAATGGATCGCACCTGGCTCGCCGCTCCAGGCGTACGCCGCAATGATGTTGAGGATCGCACCCTTCGATTCTTTGAGCATATCGAACGCCAGACGCGTGCAGTTAAACGTGCCGAGCAATACGATATCGACAACCGATTTAAACCCGTTCGGCGAGAGTTGCTCGGCGGGAGCGATGAAGTTCCCGGCCGCATTATTGACCAGCACGTCGATCCGCCCCGCGCGTTGCCGGATCTCGTTCATCACCGCCTCGATGCGCGCTGCATCGCGAACATCGGCGGAGAGGCCGAAAGCGCGCCCGCCGGCGGCTTCGATAGCACGCACGACTTCGTCGAGCTTCTCCTGACGGCGACCGATCACGCAGACCTGCGCGCCCTCGCGCGCAAACGACTCGGCCATATCGCGCCCGAGGCCGCTGCCGCCCCCGGTAACGACCGCAACTTTACCTTCGTATCGACGCTGGCTCACGAAAATGTATCTCCTTGCGCGGCGAGCATGCGCCGCAGATAGAGTGGAAGCGAGAAAAGACGACGATGCGTTTGTTCGTCGTAAAAAAAGCTCTCACCGCGAAGTTTCGCGCAGTACGCAGCGATGCTCGCCGAATCGAGCCCCGCAAGATCGATGCGATCGCTGCAGGCCAAGAACGCCCATTCCGTATCGAAGGCCGGAACGTGATGCGAAAAACTGGTGACGTGTCGATAACGGCGGCGTAACGTGCGCGCCATCTTCGCATGCAGGGAGGCATTGTGAAAGGCGCTCGTGCTCGCTTGCAGCACGTAGATACCGCCGTCGGCGAGCCGCGCTTTGATCAACGCAAAGACGTCGTCGTTGAAGAGTATATTGCTCGGGCTATCTTCGAGCGGTTCGGTAAGATCGGAGATAATCACGCCGAAGCGTTCGTTGCTCTCGCGCATGAACGCGAGCGCATCGCCGACGATCACGCGCGCACGCGGATTCTCGAAGGCTCCGTCCGCCCATTCCGGCAGATATTTTTTCGAGAGTTCGACGACGAGGCCGTCGATATCGACCATGGTGGCGCGCTCGACCTCCGGGCAACGCAGCACCTCGCGAAGGGTGGCTCCCTCACCGCCGCCGAGAATGAGCACCTCGCGGCGATCGCTCGCCGCGGCGAGCGCGGGATGGACGAGCGCCTCGTGATAGATCTTTTCGTCGCCTTGAGAACTCTGCGTGTCGCCGTCGAGCACCAGCATCTTCCCGAAGACCGGCGTCTCGAGCACGGCGATCTGCTGAAACGCCGACTCTCCGGAGTAAAAAAGCTTTGAAACGGCGTGCTGGTGTTGTTCGGTCGGAGCGAACTCTTCGACGTACCAGTTCCAACGATCGGTCTTGGGCATAGCGGCGCCCGTTCGCTTCGCGCGCGCCCACCCCTCGGAGGAAGAAAATACCCCCGCCGCGAGGCGAAGGTATCGTTCGAGAAATGCTCGGCCGAGAGGTTCGGCCGCCGGACTATGCCGATAGGGAGACCGCTTCGTGATCGCGCGTGACGACGTGGGTGAACTGCGCGTCCCCCGATTGGAGGATGCCGCGCTTGACCTCGGTGGTCAGCATCGAGCCTGCGCCGAGAACCCGGGCTGCATGTTCGCAGGCGAGCCAGGGATCGGTGTGGTCGCCGCACGTGTAAAAATCCATCGCGGCGTAACCGAGTTCGGGCCAGGTGTGAATTGAAATATGTGACTCGGCGAGAACGACGACTCCCGAGACGCCCTGGGGCTGAAATCTATGAAAAGCAACCTCCATGACGGTTGCTCGTGAAGCGTTCGCCGCACCGATCATCATCTCGCGGACGGCGTCGACGTCGGTTAATATACCGAAGTCACACCCAGACAGTTCGCACACGATGTGCGTCCCAAGTGCCTTCAATTTCTACGCGTCTCCTACGATTTCTCTGGGGGAATCCCACCTCCGGACTTCGTCGGCTGGCGTCTGTAGAATGCAGTCACGTCCCCGACCTTTCGACGAGCTCTTGCCGGCGCTGTTATGCGGTGCACGGGCGACTCGTCGCGATGGCGCGTTAGGGCGCGCCCACCCTCAACCGTGACCCCTCGCCTGCGAAGGGTCGGCCAGCATGATACCCCCTGCAGCACCCCATGTAAAGAGGGAGTACGGCTCGCACGAGATTATGAAGTTCCGACTTCACTATCTTGACTAACCAAGGCTCGGAGCCTATCGTGGGGCTATGGCGACCGAACTGAAGCCCGAGAACACCCCCCAGGCGCTCCTTGAGGAGTACCGGCACGGCTTTCACGACTCCGAAGAAAAGTACGTCTTCAAATCCGGCAAAGGGTTGACGCGCGAGATCGTCGAGCGCATCAGCGCGATGAAGGACGAGCCGGCCTGGATGCGCGAGTTCCGCCTCCGCGCTTTCGAAGTCTTCGAAAGCAAGCCGATGCCGACGTGGGGCGATACCGCCCTGCTCTCGGAGATCGATTTCGCCAACATCCATTACTTCGTTCGTTCGACCGACCGCGCCGAGCAATCGTGGGAGGACGTCCCCGACGATATCAAGCGGACCTTCGACCGACTCGGAATCCCCGAGGCCGAGCGAAAGTTTCTCTCCGGGGTGAGCGCACAGTATGAATCCGAAGTCGTCTATCACTCGGTCAAAGCCGAGCTCGAACGCGACGGGGTGCTTTTCTGCGACATGGATACCGCCGTAAAACTCTACCCCGAGATCGTGCAGAAGTATCTCTCGACGATCATTCCGATCAACGATAACAAATTCGCCGCCCTCAACTCCGCGGTCTGGTCGGGTGGTTCGTTCGTTTACGTGCCCAAGGGCGTCACCGTGGCGATGCCGCTGCAAGCATACTTCCGCATCAATACCGAGAATATGGGGCAGTTCGAGCGCACGTTGATTATCGCCGATGAGGGCTCGAAAGTTCATTATATCGAGGGCTGCACCGCACCGAAATTTTCGACCAGCTCGCTGCATTCCGCGGTCGTCGAATTGATCGCGCTCGAGGGCGCCTCGATCCGCTATACCACGATTCAAAACTGGTATCGCAACATCTTCAATCTCGTGACCAAACGCGCGGTCGCACGCAAGAACGCGACCGTTGAATGGGTCGACGGTAATATCGGCTCCCGCCTGACGATGAAGTACCCGGCGATCTATCTGATGGGCGAGGGCGCGCGCGGCGAGATCCTCTCGATGGCCTTCGCAGGCGAAGGGCAGCACCAGGATGCGGGGGCGAAAGTGATCCACGGCGCCCCGCACACTACCTCGGTGGTCACGAACAAATCGGTCACCGCACATGGCGGAAAGACCACCTATCGCGGACTCGTCGAGGTCTATCCCAACGCCCACCATTCCAAGACGCGCGTGAAGTGCGATGCACTGTTGATGGACGATATCTCGAGCAGCGATACCAAACCGACGATGAAGATCGACGAACAGTTCGCAACGGTCGAACACGAAGCGAGCGTTAGTAAGATCGGTGAAGATCAACTCTTCTACGCGATGAGCCGCGGGCTGGCGGAAGCCGACGCGACCGCGATGATCGTCAACGGCTTCTTCGATTTCTTCATCAAGGAACTGCCGATGGAGTACGCGGTCGAACTCAATCGGTTGGTCAAGATGGAGATGGAGGGCGCGGTCGGGTAATGGCCGGCCAGCGCATCGCGGATTTCGCTTCGATCGCTCCCGGCACGACGCGCCCCTATAAACTCGACGGCGTCGACATCTTACTCTGCAACGTGGGCGGCGAGTTCTATGCGATCGAAGATTACTGCACCCATGACGGCGCCCCGCTCGATGCCGGCACGCTCGAAGGGCGCTGCATCGTCTGCCCGCGCCACGGAGCGACCTTCGACGTCACCACCGGCGAGGCGCTCACGCTCCCGGCGGTGATGCCGGTACCGAGCTTTCCGGTACGGCGCGAGGGCGACGAGATCGTCGTCGAGGTTTAGCCTTCAGCAGCACCTTCAAGTGCGAAACCTGCTCGGGAATCGGTGAGTGCTCCGCATCGTAGAGATCGACGGAGCTCTGCAGAGTGATCCAGTACTGCGGCGTCGTGCTGAATGCGTGGGCGAGACGCAACGCCATCTCGGGCGTCACCGAGCGCCGTCCGTTCACGATCTCGTTGATGGTGGTTCGATCGACATCGAGTGCATCGGCCAGGGCGCCCTGCGTTATGCCCAGCGGCTCGATATAGTCTTCGCGCAGCACCTCCCCCGGCGTGATCGGTCGGCGACTTTGCGGCGTCATCACAACGCGTTCGATCCTTTCGTTCGATCCATCAGTGGTAGTCCGTTATGACGACCTCGATCGCTTCATTGTTTTCCCAAACAAAGCAGATTCGGTATCGGTCATTGATACGAATGCTAATACTTGTCGGCCCGGTCGCCCAGAAGCTTCTCGAGTCGGTTGCCGCGAGGCGTCCGGAGATCCGTCGGAGCCCCTGCAGCCTTCAGGCGATCGAGCAGTCGAGCAGCTTTCTCGTGAAGCTCGGTCGGCAGCGCTCGCCGGGCCTCGGCGCTCGTTCTTCCAACGAGAATATCGAGCGTACCCCGGTCGCCGATCTTCATGCGCTCGGGTACTTCATCTGCGTGCTGTTGCACGTTGTGCGACAGGCGTCAAGTCCGCCGGGGAGATGGCTTTACCTAAACCAGTCTGTTAAACTAGTCATGTTATGAAAACCGTCGGCGCCTTCGAGGGCAAAACGCATTTCTCTGCGCTCATCAACGAAGCCGAACGCGGCGAAACGATCGTCATCACGAAGAACGGTCGCCCCGTAGCGCAACTCGGTCCCGTGCAGGCCGCCACCCAGGCCGACGATCTCGATCGGGTCGTCGAGCGCATCCTCGCGCGCAAAATTCGCGTCGGGATTCCGTCCAAGGAGCTCATTGAAGAAGGCCGCCGGTACTAGTTGTGCCGCTCGTCCTGGACACCTCGGCCACGATTCCGCGGCTCCTCGACGATGAGCGCGACGCCATCGCTATCGCGACGCTGCACGGGATCCGGAAATTCAAAGCGATCGTTCCCAGGCTGTGGCGCTGGGAGATTCAGAACGCGCTCCTCGTCGCCGAGCGGCGCGGCCGGGTCGAGATCGAGATCGTGAATACCCTGCTCGCCGATCTGGATCGCCTTCCTATCACCGTCACCGACGCGCCGCGCACCGCGCTGGCAGCGGCCGAATTGACGCTTGCGCGACGATACGATGTGAGTGCCTACGATGCGGCCTATCTCGAGCTGAGTCTCCGAACCGGCCTGCCGCTGATAACGCGTGACCGCAAGCTCGCCGTCGCCGCCGGCGATCTCGGCCTCCTCTGGAGCCCGTAGCGATCGAGCTCGGGGCGATCTTCTCGTAGAGTGATTCGCTCCGAGCGTCGAATGGAGCGCGCCATGCTGCTCCTCCGCCGAACTGCTCTCACGCTCGTCGCACTTCTCGGCGTCCTTCTTCTCGCCGTCGCGCTCTATGCCGGAAACGTCCTTCTCGGCATGCACGCGCACGCGCGCTACTCCGGCGAGATTCGCGGGCTCGCGCTGAAGGCACCGGTGCGGATCCTGCGCGACGCACGCGGCGTGCCGCACATCGTCGCCGCGCATCAGAGCGATTTGTTCTTCGCCGAGGGCTACGCCGAGGGCGAGGATCGGCTCTTCCAACTCGATCTCATCCGCCGTTTCGTACTGGGAAAACTCGCCGCGCTGCTGGGGCCGAGCCTGGTGCCGGTCGACGAACGCTCGCGCGCGATTCCGGTCGCAGCGATCGTCGCCAAACAGTGGGCGGCACTCACGCCACGCGAACAACTTCTCTTGCAGCGCTTCGCCGACGGCGTCAACGCCGCCGCCGCGCGCAACCCGATGCCGGTCGAGTTTCGGCTCTTGCTCGCTCGCCCGCCGAAATGGACGGCGCAGGATTCGCTCGCCGTCGGCATGGCGACCGTGATCGAACTCACCGATACCTGGAACGACATCGCGAACCGCGGGCCGCATGCGCCGCTGAGCGACCCCTGTTACGATGCCCCGGTCACCGACGGGCTCGCCGGCATCGCCGACCCGCGCCGTTGTAACGCGCTGGCACTCCGGCAGAGGCTCATCGCCGAATTTCGCAATCCGAAAGCCGCGCTAGGCAGCAACGAATGGGCGGCAGGCGCGGCGCACACCCGCTCCGGGCGTGCGTTGTTGGAGAACGATCCGCACCTGCGACTCGGCATTCCCGGCGTCTGGTACCTCGTCGATCTTCGCGCGCCGGGTTACCATGCCGCGGGCGCAACGCTCGCGGGAACGCCGGGCGTTATACTCGGCCACAACGCTTCCATCGCGTGGGGCGCGACCAACGGCACCACCGCCGGGCTCGAAGTCTTCAACGCGCCCGCGAAACTGCCGCCGGGGAGATGGGTGCTCGAACGCATCCACGTGCGCTTCGGAAAAACCGTGACGGCGCGATACTGGCGCGGCGCGCGCGAGTTCGGCGTTGTGATGCCCGCACGAGGTTTGGTGCTGGTACGCTGGCCGGCGTACGCGAACCCCGCCTCACCGCTCCCCGCCTTCGATGCGCTCGACCGCGCCGATTCGATGTCCGCTGCGTTGCGCGCGCTGCGAAGCTACCCCGGACCGACGCAAAATTTCGTTATCGCCGATACGCACGGCAACGCCGCCTATCAGCTCGCCGGCATCATTCCCGCCGATCCGCTCTGGGGGCGTCGCTTCCATTCCGCCGCAGCGCTCGCCAAACATTACGGGCTCGTTCGCTTCTCGGCATTGCCGCACGTTGCGCCCTCGCGCGATGCAATCGTTTGGACGGCGAATAACAAGATGTACGGCCCCGGTTATCCATTGCGTTTGAGCGCACAGTTCGCGCCGCCCTATCGCGCCTATCGCATCGCAAGCTTACTCCGCGCGCGGCTCCGCGCGCGCAAGCGCTACAGCATTGCCTATTTCGCGCGTATGGAGATGGATGTGTACTCGCCGGCAGAACGAGCGCTCGCGCGCATCGCCGCGCATCACGCATGGCCGCAGAACGTGGGCGCCGAGGCTCGCTTGCTCGCCGCCCTACGAACGTGGAACGGCGATGTCGCACCGCAATCGCTCGGCGCCACCGCTGCCGTCACGCTTCGTCGCGCGCTCGTGCAATGGACGCAACAGCCGTTTATGGCGAACGCAATGAGCGAACGCGCGGGAGCGACGCCCGCACTCGGCGGCGCGCTCCAACTCGCGGCGCGCGAACGCCCGCAACTCGTTCCGTGGAGCGTCGCCGGCGCGGTCACGGTGCGCCATCCGCTCGCGGCGCTCGGCGCGCGCTTTCTCGACGGTTCGCGCTTCGCCGGCGACGGCGATGGGTTCGTGATTCACGTGCAGCGCCAGGGCTTCTCGCAGAGCTTCCGCGCAGTCTGGGAACCCGGCGCCTGGGATCGTGGCGGCATCACCATTCCGCAGGGGGAATCCGGCGAACCGGGCAGCGCGTGGTACACCGATGAAGCCCGAGCCTGGGTCGCCGGAAAGCTCCTCCCCCTGCCGTGGAGCAGAGCGGCGGTACGCGCGGCAACGCGATTCACGCTCACGCTCTCGCCGTAACGAAGCGCCGCGCGGAGCGGCGACTCCCGACTTTTCCTCCTGCAACCCTCGGCGTTTCTCCGTAGAATCGCGAGATATGTCGCCGCACTCATCCTTCTCTCGCCTCGCCGATTTTAACGTCGACGGCAAACGCCTGGCATTCGTCACGGCTCTTGCCGCAATGGTCGGCGTCGTCGGCGCTCTATTGGCAAAGCTGCTCCTCTGGCTCATCGGCGAGATCACGCATATCGCCTATAACGGGCATTTCGGGGGCACGCTCGTGCAACCCGATCCACGCCACTGGGGGCCGATCGCGATCGCGATTCCGGTCATTGGTGGGCTGCTCGTCGGGCTCATCGCGCGGTTTGGGAGCGAGAAGATCCGCGGGCACGGAATCCCCGAAGCGATCCAGTCGATCCTCGAAGGCGAAAGCATCATCCAAGCGCGCGTCGCATTCTTCAAGCCGATCGCATCGGCGCTTGCAATCGGGTCCGGCGCTCCATTCGGAGCGGAGGGGCCGATTATTATGACGGGCGGCGCATTCGGCTCCCTCTTCGCCCAATACCTCCAGGTCTCGGCGGCGGAACGACGCACGCTCTTAGTCGCGGGTGCCGCGGCGGGGATGTCGGCGACGTTCGGCGCACCGATCTCGTCGGTCTTCATTGCAGTGGAACTCTTGCTCTTTGAATGGCGTCCGCGCAGTTTGATTCCTGTCGTCGTGGCATCGTTCATCGCCGATGCGTTGCGCGGCGCGATCGTCGCCGCACACCCGCCCTTTCTCAGCACGCTCGCACATGCGAGCGGCACCTCGTTCTTTGGCTGGGCGTTGCTCGTCGGGCTCTGCGGCGGCATCGTCTCCATGCTGATGACGAAACTGGTCTACATCACCGAAGATGCCTATCATCGGCTTCCGATTCACCCGATGTGGTGGCCGGCGATCGGTGGCCTTGCCGTCGGCATCGGCGGTTGGTTCGTCCCTGCAGCGCTCGGTGTCGGCTATCCGACGATCGATGCACTCGTGAACGGCGAACTCGCTGTCGGCGCGGCGATCGGCATTATCGTGGTCAAGATCGCGATTTGGATCCTCAGCCTCTCGTCGGGAACCTCCGGCGGCGTCCTCGCTCCGCTCCTGATGATCGGCGCCGCTTTAGGCACCCTCGTCGCGCACGTGATTCCCGGGCACGATGCGGGGCTTTGGGCGATCGTCGGCATGGCCGCATTGATGGGTGGAACGATGCGCGCCCCCTTCATGGGAACGCTCTTTGCGCTCGAGACGACGCACGCATGGAATCTCTCGCCGGAGATCTTCCTCGGCTGCATCGCAGCGACGGCATTCACCGTTGTCTTCGTTCCGCGTTCGATCCTCACCGAAAAACTGGCGCGGCGTGGAACGCATGTAGCGCGTGAATATGCGGTTCACCCGCTTGAGTTTATTGCCGTCGACGCCATCGCTCGCCCGGTTGCAAACGCATGCGAACGCCCCACGCAGTCGATTCCCGCAGATGCGCGCGCGCGAGCCGCCGCCGACTTGCTCGCAACGACCGGGGCGTCCAGGCTTGCGGTTCTCGATCGCCGGGGCGAATGGATCGCCACGATCGGCGCCGAGGAAATTCTCCAGGCGTGGAAGATGGGGCTGCGCGCCGAGCTGCGCAGGCGCGTTCGGCGCACCGGCTTTGCCCGCATCTTCCGCGGCCGAAACGCACCGTAAACGTTCGCTGATACGTTCTCCTATCATGAGGTAATATCATGAAGAAAGCAGCAGCAAGCCTCGCAATCACCCTCCTTCTCGCATCTGCATCGACGACCGCGATGGCCACCCCCATCAAACATCCGATCCGCGTCGCCGAGTGCCGCCCCGAAGCGGTCGGCAGTGCGATGTGGTCGTACGCCGACGGCTTCTATCCCAACTACCCCTACTATTGGAGCGACGCCTTCGGAGGGATGTTCTACCAGCCGCCGACACGCACGTCTCCCCTTCTTTCCATCGCTTACGTGAACCGAACGCACTTCATTATGAAGAAGATCGAGTTCGGTCTCGTCGCACGCGGCCGCCTTGTCGCCGAGGTTCGCGATCTCGGAACGTTCTCACCCGGTGCGCTGATTCGGCATCAATTCGGTTTGAGCAACAACGTTTTGCCCCTCGGTACGAGCTTCTCGAAATGCGTGCCCTTACGCATCGCGTTTCAAAACGGAACGACTTGGAAGAACCCTCACCTCCGGCAGTTGCGCCGCAGCATCTTCGCGCGACGCTAAACCGCACGCGCAGGCTCCAATCACGCGAACTCCTTGCGCTCTTCACGATAGTAGGCCCGTACGGCGATCCACGTGAAGAGCGCGCAGTAGCCGAGCAACCAGAGCGCGGCGCGCTGCCACGGCTCGCTCGTCGCACCGACCGCGCCCCACGCGAGTTGCCCGAGATGATAGGTCGGCAGATAGGGCGCGATCGCTTGCACGAACGGGGGCAGTCGATCGATCGGAACGAAGAGCCCCGAGGCAAACGCGAGCGGCAACGTAATAAGGTTGAGAATCGCCACCGAGGCATTGAGCCCCGCCATATAGCCCACGGCAAAACCCAGTGCGACGAAGGGCAAACTGCCGAGCAGCAACCGCACCAACAGCGCGGCGAGCATTGGAAGCGGGAGGTCGGCGCCCCCCGTGACGCGCGCAAAAACCACTAAGACGAGCACCGCGACCCCTCCAAAGGCGATCGACGCGATACATTTGCCGGCGAAATACGCGAGCGGGCGCAGCGGGGAAGCGCGCATCAAGCGCGTTGCACCGCTTCCACGTTCGGCGGCAACGCTCGCACCAAAGGAAAACAGGGCCAGGCTCATCACCTCATAGGCGCTAAACGACGCGAGAAGATAGAGCCCCACCGTGGCGTTCATATACGGCATCCGCGCCTGCTCGAGGCCGAAGAATGAATAGAACATCACCGGAAAGACTATCGTCGCAATGGAAAACCATGGGATGCGCAGCAAGCGAATAAGCTCGATCTTGGTCTGCGCTCGCAGCATCGGCCCGAACGGCGCAATTTCAAGCGACATGCGTTTCCCTTCCCGAAGTAAGTGCGACGAAGGCCTCTTCGAGCGTTGCGCCGGTGACGGTGAGATCGTTGATTTCAACATTGCGCGCGAAGAGTTCGCGCAATAAATGCTCCGGCGATTCGGTGAGCGCTTCATAACGCTCGCCGTTACGCGAAAGGCGTACGTCGTCGAGAGCAACGCGTGACGTAAATGAAACTCGCTTGCGCCCTACGCTTCCCTTCACTGCGCTCGGCGTTCCATCGGCGATAATGCGCCCGCCGTCGATCACCACCACCCGGTCGGCGATAGCGTCGGCCTCGTCGAGGTAGTGCGTGCTCATGAGAACCGTCCGCCCGCGCTCGGCGATACCGGAGATCGTCGCGAGCAACGACCGGCGCGCTTCGACATCGAGCCCGACCGTCGGTTCGTCGAGCACCAAAATCTCGGGGTTACCGCAGAGTGCGATGGCAAAATAGAGTCGTTGCAACTGTCCGCCCGAGAGCCGCGCGATCCGCGTACGCGCGATAGCGTGCAAGCCGGCGAGCGCAAGCAATTCTTCAATCGGCAACGGCGCCGGATAATAACTGCGGAAGAGCGCGATCGCCTCGCTGACGCTTAAGTACTCGGGCAGCCCCGAGCATTGCAGCATCGCCCCGACGCGCGCGCGCACCGTTTGCTCGCGGGGGCTGCCGCCGAGCACCGATATCGAGCCGGCGGTCGCGCTCCGTAACCCGAGCAGCAAGGAGATCGCCGTGGTTTTCCCCGCGCCGTTGGGCCCGAGTAGCGCGACCCGCTGCCCGCGCGGAATGCACAGATCGATCGCATCGAGCGCGAGGAGCGTACCGTATCTTTTGGAGACGCTTCGGAAGACGACTGCCTCGGTTCGCTCGGCGGCGATCATCGCGCCCTCTGCGTCAGCGCGTGCGCGAGAAAGGCCCAGATCGTCGGCCACGCTCTTTTCGATGCAGACGCATCCCCGGCAGCCGTCCCGCCGAGATCCATCACCGTGCCCCCGCCGATCGAGTACGAGGTGATCGCCGATTTCGGCCCGTGCATCGCCCAGAGAAACGTATGCCCCGCATTCGGATAGACGATGCTGCGATCGGCGCAGGGATGATGGTGGGCCTTGAGATAGCGCATCGCCATCGCGCATTGCCTCGGCGAATTCCACATTTCGTCGTCGGCACCAGCGAGGCAGAGCACCGGGCCGTCGATTCGCTGCAGCGGGAAAAACGATGCGCGAACTTGCGCCGGATCGGCGTCGAGCGAGAGATCGTAGAGCACCCGCAATTTTATCGGGCCTCCGCGTTCGAACTGCATCCCAATCGCCGAACCGGCGTTCTGCGAGACGGGGACGCACGGCAGCGCTTTTCCGCGATAGCTCCACGAACAGCCCGATGGGGTATCGTTGACGCCAAGCCCCATAAATGCGACCGGCGATGGCACGTCGGCGACGACCGCTTTTATCTGCGGATAGGTCGATGCCGCGAGCAGCGCGAGTTCCCCGCCCTTCGAACCGCCGAGGATGCCGATCTCCGCCGGGTTCACATCCTTGCGTGCAGCGACCGCGCGTAACGCCCGGCCGATCGTTTCCACCGGCACGTTTACGAGATATTTTGGCAGACCGGGAAGCCCGAAATACGCGACGCTTGCAGCGACGTATCCTTGCGCTGCAAAGCGCCCTGCCATACCGGCCATTGAGTTGCCGCCTTCGGAGCCGCCGAGCAGCAGCATCGCCGGGTGACGCCCCGGCGTCGAAGGCACGCAGATCGTGCCGATAAACGGCGCGCTCACGTTGGTACAGCCGGCGGGGAGCGGGGTCGGAGACGGCTTCGGCGCCGCAGAAGCGCAGCAGGCGGCGAGAACGTTCAGGCTGATAACCAGGATGAGGATAGCGATGTGTTTCACGATTGCGGTTCCTTTTCGAGTAGCATTTGCAACGAACGGACATGGGCGATCATCCGCTCGCGGCCGAGCGGGGTGAGGCGATAGCGTGAATGAGGGCGTCGATCGACAAAGCTTTTCTCTTCCTCGACGTACGCGTGTTCGACGAGTTTTCCGAGATGCGCGCTGAGATTGCCGTTGGTCGTGCCGACGGATTTTTGCAATTCGCTAAAACTCGCCCATTGCGACGCCAAGAGCTCCGCGACGATCGCGAGCCGAATTTTCGAGAGCAAGAGCTCGTCCATCAATCGGAGGCACGCGACGACGCGATGAGTTCGAGGGCGCCGAACCCGGCGTAGCCGACGAACATACCCGCGGAGAGCGCATAGCCGACGAAGTCGGGTTTATAGTTTGCTACCGCGAGCGAAAGGAGCAAGATAATGCCGCCGACGAGCGCACGACGATTCCCGTGCATTGCAATATAAAAGAGCACGATGCTCGCCGCGAAGCTCCAAATTGCGCCAAGCCCAATAACGCCGAAGAGGTTCGGACCGAAAATTTCAATGATAAAGACGAAGAACGTCACCATCATCGCCACTTTCAAGACGGTCAGAAATTCGCGCTCCAAGAAGCTGAGGCGCTCTAGCCGAGCGCACTTCCCGCGCCAGATCGAGAACGCGACCGCGGCGAGCGCCGCCCCCCATGCGATCCAGATCGCGTTCGCCGGCGCTAGATGCGTACCGATGAGTTGGTACATCAGCGACATCGTCGCCGAGGCGAGCCCCCAGACGACGAAATACTCAGCCCCGACGTTCAAGCGCGTTGAGGTGCGCTCGACGATGCGGTCGACCATCGCCAGGTGCTCGCTGGCCTCGGAACCTTCGATCATGCAATCCCCTTTGTAGATTAGTTTAGTTTTTAGACTACTCTGTTATACAGCGGCCCTTCCGGGGCGTCAACCCCCGCGGAGTCGTTGACAGGGCCCACCGGTTCCGGTAAAGTCCCATAGTTATGTACGCAGTTATCGAGAGCGGCGGTAAGCAGTACCGCGTCGCTGAAGGCGATATTATTCGCACGGATCTCATCGAAACCGAAGTGGGTGCGGATGTCACCTTCGATCGCGTCGTGCTCGCCGGCTCCGGCGCCGACGTCAAGATCGGTACCCCGGTGCTCAGCGGTGCGAGCGTCGTCGGCACGGTGCTTCGCCAGGCGAAGGACAAGAAGATTCTCGTCTTCCGCTACAAGCCCAAGAAGCGCGTCCGTAAACTCATCGGCCACCGCCAGCGCTTCGCCGAGGTAAAGATCACCAAGATCAACCTCGCGTAGGAGCGGCATGCTCCGCGTTACGTTTTACGAGGACAGCCGGCAACGGCTGTCCTCGTTCGTTGCCGAGGGGCACACCGAGCTCGCCGCACACGGCGAGGATATCGTCTGCGCCGCCGTCTCAGCGATCCTGCAGGCCGCCCGGCTCGGCCTCGAAACGCATGCCCAGCTGCAACTCTCGGTGCGACAGCGTAGCGGCGACATGGATCTGCGCGTTCCGGAAGCGGCGCGCGAGCGCGAGGATGTCCGCGCGATCCTCGGCACGGCCCTCCTCGCCTGCGAAGCGATCGCCGCCCAATATCCCCTCGCCGTGCGGGTCCGGCGCGAAACCGAAACGCCCGTTCGGCAGTAGTGAAGCGGTGTCCGTTAGAAAAGGAGCCTCATGACCGACTCATTGCACCAACAAGCCGAACCCTCATCGAACCAACCCGACGATAACGAACTCGGGAGAGCGCTGCTCGTCGGCGTCCTCGGCGGGGTGCTCTCAGCGGTCGGATACGTTATCTACCGCCGCCTCCCCGACGAGCAGCGCGAGCGGCTGCACGAGCAGGTCCGCACGGCCGTCAGCGCGCGCATTAACGATCTCCGCCAGAACTTCAATCTTTAGGCGATAGCGGCTCTTTAGGCGATAGCGGCTCTTCATGCGGTGCAGCGCCCGGAGGCGGACTCGGCGCCTGCGCCGGAGCCTTCTCTTGCGCCACGTCGGCGGCCCGCTCCATCTCGGCGACGAAGTTTGCCGAGGCATTCTGCAGGTCGCGCGTCACTTTCCCGAACTGACGCATCATTCCGGGGAGTTTATCGGGGCCGAAGAGCAGGAGGGCCAGCATGCTGATGACGGCTATATCGGGAACGGAAAACATCTCCCGAGGGTGATTCGGCAGGCCTCCTTCCACGACCCGTGCAAGCAAGCGACTCCAACACCGTGAAAATCATTTACACGCGCGGCAACCGCGAGGAGACGCTCGCTTCGCTGGGCACCTTACGCAAGGTTCTCAACCGTTTCGTGCGCCGCCGGGTCTTCTACGAGATCAGCAGCCGCAGCCGGCGCGAACATGAATTTTTCTCCGCGAAAGACAGCTTCACGGTCGGTGCGATCGAGGTGAGTAACCGCGAACATCTGCAGATTCTCATCTTCGATGCGCGCAAGCACGAACGCTCGATCGAGATCATCAATCCGCAGGCGATGCGTATTTACGACGAATCTCCCAACCGAAACTTCGCTGTCTCCTTCGTCTGCGAAAACGGCGATTTTGAGACGCGCGTCTATCTTCGCGAAGAGGGCGCAGACGAAACGCTCCCACCCGAAGGGCAGGGGCTCGAGCGCATCTCGCTGCCGCAGTTATTCGATTACATCCGCGATATTACGACCGTGGAGCGAACGACCACCTAACGCGGATTACAGTTTAAACAGAACGTCGGTAACTTTGCCCGGCTCGACGCGCAATTGCGCGAGCACCCCGGGCGAGCGCACGGCTTCGGCCGCAAAGCCGATCCCGATGTGGTGCGGCATCAAGCGCCCGTCGGCGCGGCGCGCCCCTTCGGTGAAGATGGCAAAAGATTCGTGGCTGAGCCAGATGCGCTCGTCGCCGTTGCCGCAGGTAAAGGCGAGGGTATCGTAGCGTTGCATCGGTGGCGGCTCGCCGCGGCTACTCGCCGGCTCTGCAACCGGGTCGGCGACGGCGCGTGGATCCTCGAGCGCTTCCTCGCGTTTGTTCGCCCGCATCCCTTCGGGGTAGAGCGTCGGGTTCGCCTCGGTTGCCGCGGCGATCGCGCGGGCGCGTTCGGCTTTACGCACTTCGAAGAGTCCGTCGAGCCGCTCTCTATCGATCACCGCCGCGAGCGCAACGCCGACCACCGGGTCATCCATCAGCGCGAGCAACAACGCATAGGAGCTCACGAAACGTTCGCCCATGCGCTTCGCGTGCGCCGCGGCGGCGCGCATCAAGGTGAAGAGCTCGTCGGAGACCGGGAGTTGATCCTGCGCTTCGGGCATACGTAGCGCACTTAGCGCGTAGATGCCGCCGCACCTCTCGCGCCGAAAGAGGCAGCGTGCTCGCTATCGACGTCATCACACTCTTCCCGGAGCTCTTCGCTCCCTTCGTCGGCCTCTCGATCGTCGGCCGCGCGGTTGAAGCCGGCCTCGTGGAGATCCGCTACCATCACCTGCTCGACGCATTGGATGGGCGCGAACGCGCCGACGACTCCCCGTTCGGCGGGGGCGCCGGCATGGTTCTCCGTCTCGCGCCGATCGCGCGTTGCCTCGACGAGATCCTGGCTGCCGCCTCCGAGCCAGCCGAGCAGCGCCTCCTCCTCCTTCCCTCGCCGAGCGGCGCCCGCTTCACCCAGGAGAGCGCGAGGCGTTATGCGGGCTATCGCCGGCTCGTCTTCATCTGCGGGCATTACGAGGGGATCGACGAGCGGCTCGGCGCCCTCTACCCCCTCGAGGAGTTCTCGCTCGGCGATTTCGTGCTGACCGGAGGTGAATTGCCGGCCTTGGCGGCGCTCGATGCAACCGTCCGGCTTCTCGATGGAGCGCTGCGCCCGGAATCGCGCGAGCAAGAGTCCTTCTCGGGCGAGCTGCTCGACTATCCCAGCTATACCCGGCCGGCTCGCTTCCGCGGGGTCGAGGTGCCGGAGGTCCTGCTCTCCGGCGACCATGCCCGTATCGCCGAATGGCGCCGAGAGGAATCTCGCCGACGCACCCGGGAGCGCCGTCCGGAGTTGCAGGGTGAGTGAGCCCGTGGTATAGTCCGGGGGTTGTCTCGGCGCACGAGTGCGCCGCTCTATTGTTACGGACAGGATGCCATGAACGTCATCGATACTCTCGAACGCGAACAGCTCAAACCGACGGTTCCCGATATGCGCTCGGGCGACACCGTAAAAGTCTACTCAAAAGTCGTCGAAGGCGGCAAAGAGCGCACGCAGATGTTTGAAGGCGTCGTTACTGCTCGCAAGAGCGGTGGGCTCGGCGAGTGCATCGTCGTTCGCCGCGTTGCCCACGGAGTCGGCGTCGAGAAGACGTTCTTACTTCATAGCCCGCGCGTGGAGAAAATCGAGATCAGCAAGCGCGGCATCGTCCGTCGCAGCCGTCTCTACTATCTCAGCGATCTCGTCGGAAAAGCCGCACGCATCAAAGAGAGAAAGACCGCGCGCTAGGGCCGCGACGCTGCTTGCGTTCTTCGCCCTCATAGCGTTGATCGTTGCCGTTCTTCTACGAGCGTTGCCGTTTCGGCGACGCTCGCTTCGTTATTGCGGCGACGTCGCTCTCGTAGCCGGCTTGCTCGCACTCTTCCTCGCCCCGTTTACGATCCGCATCTTCGTGGTTCCGTCCATCTCGATGGAGCCGACGTTACGTGTCGGGGATGTGATCCTCGTCGATCGCTTGCAGACGCTTTTCGGCCTCGAACCGCCCAACGGCAGCATCGTCGTCTTTCGTCCGCCGAGCAACGTCGCAAACACGGATTTCGTCAAGCGAGTCGTCGCTCGCTCCGGCGACACCTTTTCACTCGTCGACGGCGTTGCCAAACGCAATGGGCACGTCGTGCCGGAGCCCTATCTCGCAAATCCTCCGGCCTACGATCTTGCGGTTTCAGGCTTCGCGCTCGACCTCAACGGCGAGCCCTTGGCAGGGAACGCGGCGAGCATTCCCCCTCGTTCACGGTGGGCGAGCGGCGACCGCGTGCCGAATGGGTATGCGCTCGTCCTCGGCGACAATCGAAATTATTCCGACGATTCGCATCTCTGGGGCTTTCTGCCGCTGCAGGGGCATATCGTCGGGCAAGCAATCGCGGTCGTCTGGCCGCTATCGCATATCGCACTCTTCAGCCTCGAATGAAAGACGCATGATAACTCCTCAGTTGATCGTTATAGTTGTCCTTATTCTCATCGTCGTACGCGTTGTTTTCTCGCTCCGTCCGGTTATAGCCGGCACGAACGGGAGAAGCCGGACGATCGCTCGCGAGTATCTCGACGTCTTCATATTTGCGGGAGCCGCCGCCTGGTTCGTGACTTCGTTCATCGGGCGCACGTATTATATTCCCTCGGGTTCGATGTTACCGACGTTACAGATCGGCGACCTTCTCGTCGTCGATAAATTCGAATATCGCTTCCATCCTCCACACGACGGTGATATCGCCGTCTTTCCGCCGCCCTTACCGAGCCCCGACGATTTCATCAAGCGCGTCATCGGAAGCCCGGGAGATACCATTGAAATCAAGGGCGGAACCGTCTATCGCAACGGCGTGGCATTGAAAGAGCCCTATATCGCACAGCCGCCGGATTATTCGTTGAAAATTCGCAATTACGACATCTATGTCAACGACGGCTACGGTTGGCAAGCGCTCGACCCCGCGCAAGCGAATATTCCGCCGCGCAAAGATTGGCTCGCGCCCAACCGCATACCGCCGCACTGCTTCCTCATGCTCGGCGATAACCGCAACGACTCGGAGGACTCCCACATTTGGGGCTTCGCGCAGGATAGCGGACGCTTCTATAGCGGCCCGCGCGCGGGCAAGCCGGCCTCCTTCACCGGGCGAGCCGTGCTGATCTTCTGGCCGATCTCGCAGGCAAGAATTCTCCCGGGGTAAAAGTCTCTTATCCCGTGTGGGAACGCGTGGGCCGAGCGGCGATCTTTCTCGGCGAGTCGATCGTTCTTCTCGCCATCGTTCTCGCGACGATCTTCGTTCGTATTCCCCAGGTCGACGGTGCATCGATGGCCCCGACGATCCCCAGCGGAGCGATCGTCGTCACCGAGAGCCTGAGCGGACATTTCGCAGCCCCGCAACCGGGCGAGATCGTGGCGTTCTCGCTCGATCTCTCGCGCCACGAAACCTACATCAAGCGCGTCGTCGCGCTCCCCGGGCAGCGCGTGCGCATTGACAACGGCGTCGTTTTCGTGAACGGTGTTCGAGTGCACGAACCATACGTCCGATTCCATGACAACCGCTCCATGCCGACGCTGGTCGTACCGGCGGGCAAGCTCTTCGTGCTCGGCGACGATCGGCCGCATAGTGAAGATTCTCGCTTCTTCGGCCCGGTCGCCGAGTCGCACGTGATCGGCCGAGCGTGGTGGATCCTCTGGCCTTTCTCCCACTTCGGGCCGCTGTGAGCGATCCGCTCGACCGCGTCGTCCAATGGTACCCGGGGCACATGGTCAAAGCCATGCGCGGAATCGGGGAGCGCCTCGCACTCGTCGATCTCGCCGTCGAGGTGGTCGACGCTCGGGTCGCGCTCAGCGGCGCAAACCCCGACCTCGCTCGTATCCTCGCCGAAAAGCCGCGGATGCTGCTGCTCTCGCGCGCCGATCTCGCGAACCCGGCGATCACTCAGGAGTGGCTCGAACGCTATCGCGAGCGAGGGGTTCGCGCGCTCGCCTTCAACGCGCGCAGCCGCCGCGATTGCACCTTGGTTCGCGACGAGATCGTGCGCTTCGCCGAAAGCGTGCGCGGCACGGCACGCGCGATGATCGTCGGCATTCCGAATTCAGGGAAGTCAACGGCACTCAACGCCCTTCTCGGGCGCGCGGCGGCGCGCGTGCAGAATCGCGCCGGCATCACGCGTTCGTTGCAATGGTTTCGGCTCGCCGCCGATGTCGAGCTGATGGACACGCCGGGAATCTTGGTACCGAAGATCCCCAACGCCGACGCGCAATGGCACCTCGCACTCTGCGGCGGGGTTCCCGTCGAACGGTACGATCCCGAGGAGATCGTCGAACGCTTTACGGCGTGGGCCTCATCGCTCGCTCTCGACGGCGTGCCCTCGCTGGAGGCGTTCGCCCGGAAGGGTGGTTTCGCACGCAAAGGCGGCGAGTACGATCTCCACAACGCCGCGCGCTCGTATATCAGCCGCTTCAACGAAGGAACCTTCGGGCGCATCTCGCTCGAACGCCCCGCCGAGCGACCGGCGTGAGCAGAGATCGCGAACTCGCGGCCCGCGAGATCGAACTCCGCAGCGGCGGCTTCACGATCATCGCCGGCATCGACGAGGCCGGGCGTGGGCCGCTCGCGGGCCCCGTCGTCGCTGCCTGCACGGTTTTGAACGCCCTGCTGCCGATCTCCGGCATCGATGATTCCAAGCGCCTCACCCCCAAGCGGCGCGCCGCACTCGCGCTCGAGATTCGCCTCCACGCCGCCGCCTGCGGTATCGGGATCGCCGCCCCCGAGGAGATCGATGCACTCAACATCTACCGCGCGACCCAGTTGGCGATGCGCCGCGCCCTGGAAGCGACCGGTCTGCGCCCCGAGATCGTGCTGGTCGATGCCATGCCGCTGCCGGGGCTCGGGCTCCCCGTCGAATCGATCGTCGGCGGCGACGCGCGCTGCACCGCGATCGCCGCAGCCTCGATCCTCGCCAAAGAGCACCGCGATGCGCTGCTCCGCGATCTCGATGCTATCGATCCTCGCTACGGCTTCGCCCGCCATAAGGGCTACGGAACCCCCGAGCACCTCGAAGCACTCCGACGCTATGGCCCCTCGCCATACCACCGCCGGAGCTTCGCCCCGGTCGCCCAGGCGATGGAGCGGCGGTGAGCCGACGGCGACAGGAGCTCGGTCGCGCCGGTGAAGCACGCGCCGAATCGTTGCTAAGCAAGGCTGGCTACCGTTTGCTCGCACGCAATCTCCGGCTCCCCGGCGGCGAGATCGACCTGCTCTTCTTGGATGGGAGCACTTTGGTTGTCGTAGAAGTGAAGCGACGTGAAAGCTCCGGTTTTGGCTCGGCGCTCGCGGCCGTCGGGCGCTCCAAGCGGGCGACCCTTCGTCGCATCGCCGCCGACTACGCGCAGATCGTCGCGCCGCACGCATGCGTGCGTTTTGATATCGTCGCAATCGATGGCGAACGCATGACGCACCATCGGAATGCTTTTTAGGTTTTAGGAACGATTGCGTGGAACTCCAAGGACGGACTCTCGCAGGGCGCTACGAGATCGGCGAATTGCTCGGGCGCGGCGGCACCGCGGATACCTATCGCGCGCTCGACAAAAAGTTGGGGCGTGAAGTCGCAGTCAAAGTATTGATCGAGCGTTCGAGCGACACGATCGAACGTCTGCTCGGCGAAGCGCGTGCGATGGCGCGCCTCAACCATCCGCGCATTGTCGCCGTCTTCGACGCCGGAGAAGATGAGGGCTACCCCTACATCATCATGGAGCTCATGCGCGGGCGGAATCTCGCCGATCTGCGCAGCGGGGAATTGAAATATAAACAGGCGCTCGGATTTGTCTGCGATATTCTCGAAGGGCTCGACTACGCACAGTCGCAGGGCATCGTACACCGCGATATCAAGCCCTCCAACGTCATGCTCGACGAAAACTCCGAACGAGTGAAGCTTACCGATTTCGGGCTCGCACGGCGCGCGAGCGACGTCACGCAGACGACGCGCACCGGGCAGATCATCGGCACCATCTCCTACCTGGCGCCGGAGCGCTTTTTAAGCAAGCCCGCCGACGTCCGTTCCGATCTCTATTCCGTCGGCATCCTGATGTACGAGATCTTCACAGGCACGCTGCCCTTCCGTAACGACCGCGAAGATATCGTCGCGACGATGTATTCGCACGTCCACGATACGCCGACGCCGCCGCGCGAGATCAATCGGAATATCCCCGAGGCGCTCGAGCGCGTGATCCTGCGCTCGATCGAAAAGGATCCCGGGAAGCGCTATCAGAGCGCGCACGAGTTCTATATCGATGTCGATATGCTGCGCACCGGCCAGGTAGCCCCGGCCGCCGCGCCGGTGCCGAGCCAAGCGGCGCGCGCCCCGCGGACCTTTGCCACCTCGCCGAACGTCGCGAGCGACCCCGACCTGCGGCAAGCGATCGACCAGGCACTCGCGCCGACCCGCAACCGCAGCGACGCTCTCGAGAACGTCCTCAAGGGGATGATCGCGACCCGTCGGAGGGATTACGAGCAGGCGACCGAGGCCTACGAACTAGCGATGCACGAGTTGCAGGCTATCGGCAACCACGTTGAGTATGCCAAGACCGCGATCAAATATGCGACGATGATCTTGCAGAAAAGCTCCGACGGCATGCGGGAGCGCAACGAGTTGCGCAATGCCGTCAACCGGCTTATGGATGCGCGCAAAGTTTTTCGTGATTACGAACTGACCGAGCAATTAGCCCAAGCGGAGTACACGATCAACGCGCTCGAACGTACTGCGATCGGCATCATTTTTTAGAAACGACCATGCCCGACCAACACCAACCCGAACTCAAACGCTCGGTCACGCCCTGGGGATCTTTTTCCTGGGGTTATTCCGATGTCGGCGCCGACATCTTCGTCGGCCTCGGCCTGGTCTTAGGTGCCGCAGCCGGGGCCTCGAACGTCGCCTTTCTTTTTGCCGGTATCGTTTACGTCTGCATCGGATTGGCCTACACCGAGCTCGCCGCGACCTACCCGGTCGCCGGCGGCGGCCAGTATTTCGTCATGCGTGGCCTCGGCGATTTCCTCGGCTTTATCGCCGGCTGGGCGGTGCTGCTCGATTTCACGATCGACGTCACGCTCTTCGCTTGGAGCTGCGTCGATTATCTCAGCGAAGTCGCTCCGATACTTCTCAATCCCATCCACCCGTGGATCCACTTCATCGCCGTCTTCGGGTTGATCGCCGGGCTCTGCCTGCTCAACGTTCTCGGCGTCCGCGAGAGTACGACCTTCAACGGCGTCGTCTCGGCGCTCGACGTCATCAGCGAGACCTCGATTCTTTTCTTCGGCTTTCTCTTCGCCTTTCGCCCCGAGTTGCTCGTCCATACCATGACAACGCAGTGGCCGAGCACTTTCAATCTTATGCTCGGCGCCTCGTATGCGATCATCTCGTTCGTCGGCCTCGAATCGATCTCGCAGGCCGCGCAAGAGACGCAGCGCCCCGCCTCAGTGATTCCGCGCACCTCGATCGCGCTGATTCTCACGATTTTAATCTACGCGCTCGCCTATTCAAACCTCGCTCTCGGCATGGTTCCTTGGCACCAAGTTCCTCCCGATGCGATGGGGCACGCACAGACGCTCTGGCAATGGCTCGGCAACAACGATAATAATGGCAAGGCCGTCGCGCTGCTTGCCAAAGAGGTGCCGTACTTCGGCGCGCTCGCCGCGCTCTACGTCCCGATTCTCGGAGCGATTTTGCTCCTGATCTCTTCGAACTCCGGCGTCTTCGGCAGTTCGCGCATCGCCTATGCGATGGCGAACGCGAAATTACTGCCGTCGATTTTCCAGCGCGTCAATCGGCGCTTTCGCACTCCGGCGATCTCGATTATTGCCTTCTGCGCAATCGCGGTGGTCGAGTTGATTTTTGCTGCGTGGCCCTCGCTCGACCCGGGCGCCGCGGCATTCTATGCGAAGTTTTTCCACGGGGAGGGCGGCATCGGTTTCCTCGGCGATCTCTATGCTTTCGGCGCGGCGACGAGCTACTCGTTCGTCTTCCTCGCGCTGATCGCACTGCGCATGAACGATCCGTTGAGCCCGCGCAAATTCCACATCCCGCTCAATATCCCACTGAACTATAAAGGCGAGCGCGTGCTCTTCCCGGTCATCGGCGTCCTCGGGTTTATCGGCATTCTTTCGATTCTCGTGTTTACGATCCTCACGCACGATCTCGGGCGCATCGCCGGCCCCGCGTGGCTCGTGCTCGGCTTCATCATCTTCGTCATTTATCGCCGGAACAAAGGCTTGCCGGTCTTCGGCTCGGCGCCGCACGATTGGCGGCACGAGCAGATCGGCATCCTACGCGACGCCGGCGAACTCGAACTAATGGACGAGTACCTGGCACGCCTCAAAGAGCGCGAGCCCGCGCGCGCCGCGGAGCCGGGTTAACGCGATGCTCGTCTTCCGTGCAGCCATCTCCCTAGCGCTCGTCATCGTCGGAGCGATCGTGCTCCTGCGCATGCTTCACCTCGGTTTCGGCCTGCCCGAAATGCCGGGGATCGTTTTGGGCGCTGCCGTGATTGCGCTCGGCGCCTATCGATTGCGGCAGATTCTCCGCGTATGGGCGGAGCGCCCATGATCGCCATAAATCCCATCGGGGCACTGATCGCTGCGGGGATCGTTCTCGCCGTCATCGCGACGCTCTGGTGGATGTTGCACCCGCCGATCAGCAAGGTTCAGGAGATCGCGCGCGATGCCGAGACCGAACTGGAACGGATGGTCGGTTCGATTATCGTCGTCTTCGCCGAAAATATCGCCTCGCAGCACATGATGGCCCTCGCGGCAAAGCTTGCCAAGGGCGAACGTTCGGAGCTCTTGGCGATCTACGTCGTCTCGGTTCCCTATTCGCTCCCCCCCGATGCCGAGATGACCGACGAAGAGCGCCGAGCGCTCGACGCGCTCGGAGCGGCACAGGCGATTGCGGCGAAGGCCGACATCAATCTTCGGACCGAGATCGTGAAGGCTCGTTCCACGAAGCAGGCGGTGCTCGACATCGCCAAGCGCGAACGCGCGAACCTCATCGTGTTGGGCTCCTTCCGCGAAGGGAAGTATACCGGGGCGCCCCTGAGCCGAACCATCGAAGAGATCGCCGCCGAGGCGAAGTGCGACGTGCTGATCGGCGTCGAAGGCAAACACGGCAACATTCTCGTCGATCAGGTAGGATTCGAACCAATCGAGCAGGGCGAGAAGGCTCCATAACGCGAACGCGCTTGGGAACGTTCTCATCATTGAGGAGGATCCCAATCCCATGAAATCGTTTTTACGGCTCGGAGCCGCTGCGTTCGCGCTTGTCGCCGTCGCGACCCTGCCGCTCTCGGCTCTCGCCGCCGGCAAAGCCCCCGCCCTGGCAGCCTTCGACGCGGCGTTCTCACACGTGCACGATTACACGGTGCAGCTCCGTTCCCATGAAGTCAAAGGCTCGGCGACCCAGAATCGGGTCTACCAGTATTCGTTTATGAAACCCCATTTTGCAAAGACGCTCATCATCTCCGGTGACGGCCAAGGTTCCGGTGGAGTCTGGACCGGCGGTAACCAAGTCAGCGGACACCAAGGCGGCTTTCTCTCGGGCATCCACCTCAAGGTTGGCCTGCACGACAGCCGCGCGGTCTCGCTTCGCGGCTACACGATCCCCGACGGCCTCATCCAAAATATTGTTGCAAAGTATCAAACGACGCCCGGGACGCTCTCCCAAGGCCCCGGCGGAGATGTCGACGGCGTGCCGACGCAGCGCGTCTTCTTAAAGGTCGCGAACCCGGCGGCGAATGACGGCATCACGTCGATGGTGATCTACTTCTCGGAGAAAACGCACTTCCCGGTGCGGAATATTTGGTATCAGGGAAAAACCGCGGTCCTCGACCAATCCTTTCTCAACCTTCACCTCAACGTGGGATTGACGCAGAACGACTTTCCGTTCTAACGGCTCGCGTTCGGATTCTCGAAGCGGTATCTCGAGGCTAACGAGCGGCGAGGTACCGCTTCGAATTTCATTGAGCGCGACGGCACGATCCATACGAGGGCTACCATTGTGTACGAAAGGAGGCAAGCCGAAGAACCAGCCACCCGAGGGGCCGGTAATGCCCGGAAACAAGGACTGCTCCGTACAGCAGCGAACGGGCGGGCGAATAAAATCAAATACTACGGCGTTTTGCCGCCGTCTACTCTCATGTCTATCACTACTCTCGCTCGCAGCATGCGCCGTTTCCGGGGGGGGGGGGGGCTATCAGCCACGGCTAGTTTCAACACACCTAGCTAAGAAAATCGTCCGGCACGGTAACGTATACAGCCTATACCTCGGGGGTAGACTTGTTGACACTATTACTTTTACAAAGACCGACACTGCAATAAATACTTTACCGGATGGTAAGTCGTACGTAGATCAGGTTACCAACGCCATCATTCCTTCATTAAAAAAATCCGTCTCGCCCCTCAGCGCCGGAGGTTGTGGCGGGGGAGGCGGCGGGCACGAGGGCATTCTGCAGCGAATTGCCATAGATAAGCTAAGTTTGCAGTCGGCGAATGATGGATACTCCGCAGCCATTTTATGGCTAATTGCGGCCTACGGTGGAGGGATTCTCGCAGACCTTGCATCTGGGGGATTCGCCCAGCTACTCGCCGTTTTCGGCCAGGGCGCAGCAATTATGAACTTTAAGGCGGCAAGCGAAGCACTAGCTGCAGCGAAAGCTCAACTAGCCATGGATCAGCAAAACGCCATTCTTCAAGGGTGTCACATGTGATGAACTTTTTTATGATAGATCGATGGACCGGAGCGCGGATATCTTGCGCCGGTGCTTTCTTGGCAGGCGTAGCGCTGATGTATGTCCCGCTCTTTTCGGGCCTCAACGATATCTCAACGCACTGGGGCGCAGTTATCTTGAGCCTTACAGGAGCAAACGGATTTATTTTTATCCGCTTTCTCGAAGGAAGATCAAAGACGGCTCCTGCGTCGATCTCAGGCCGCCTATTCGGCCTCAGAGTAGTTTGCGTAACCATTTTGGTCGCAGCGATTTTCAATATCACGTATCCATTTTATTTTACTGGAATAGGAGAATTAGCGATACGGCCCTACGCCGGGCACGTTGTTGTTGCATTTGTCCTCGGGTCGCTAGCGCTATGGACGCTTTCGTATACGAATAACCGATTTTCAGACAACCTACTTCAAAGAAAACGGCCATAGTTTAGTTCTCCAAAACGAGAGAACGAGAGAGAGAATGTCTCTGCAGTGTTCCCGTGCGCCCATGCCGCAAGGCCCACGCCTAGTGCGGCATGGGCGCACGGGAACACTGCATTATGGGATGCCTTTTTGAAGCAACAGTCTCTTTGAATATGCGAATATCTATGTTTTTCAATCGGCCGCTGTTGTGGTAATTGCCTAGCGTCGAATGACCTTTTTTGTGGGAGGCGGGGGCTTCGGATGCGTTGATGAGGCGTCACCGCGCGGCGAGGTACCGCTTTCGAATTTCATCGAGCGCGACGGCGAGCAGGATGACCGCACCCAGCACGACTTTCTGCAAATAGGAGTCGATGTTGAGCAAGTTCATCGCGTTATCGAGCAAGCCGATCAAGAGCGCGCCGAAGAACGTTCCGACGATCGTGCCGCGTCCGCCGGCGAGGCTGGTACCGCCGACGACGACCGCGGCGATTGCATTGAGCATCTCATCCCCGGTCCCGGTCTGCGGCGAGCCGGTTGAAAAGAGCGCCATGTAGAGAAAGCCGGCGATCGCCGCGCAGATACCGCTGATGACGTACGCCATCGTTTTCACGCGATGCACCGCGATTCCGGCGAGGCGCGCCGCCTCTTCGTTCCCGCCGAGTGCGAGAATCGATCGGCCGAAACGCGTTTTCTCCAGCAGGAGCGAGCAGATAATCACGACGACCGCCATCCACAGCACCGGAATCGGCAATGCAGGGAGGTGGAGTTTCGCCGACAGCCCGCCGAGAAACGAGCCGATGCCGATACTGTTGAAGGCATTCGACGTCAGCGGAATCGGGCGTCCGTGCGAAATGATGTAGGAGAGCCCAAGCGCGACCTGCATCATCGCCAACGTCGTAATGAACGGTGGGAGATTGAGACGGACGACCGGGAGCGCGTTCACGTAGCCAGCCCCGGCCCCGAGCGCGATGCCGGCGAGCAGCACCACCGCAACCAGCGCAAAGCCGCTGAGGTGTAACGAGTTCGCCAGCAGCGCCATGACGACGCCGGTGAGCGATACGAGCGAGCCGATCGAGAGATCGATGCCGGCGGTGAGAATCGTAAACGTCTCGCCGACGCCGAGAATGCAGTTATAGGTAATCTGCCGCAGGACGCGGACGATATTGCTCGGCTCGAGAAAAGAGCCGTGCGCTGCAATATTGACGCCGATGACCAGCAGGAGCAGCACGAGGATCGTGCCGGCGAGTCGCAGGCGCGGGTTCATGCCGCCGCTCCGCTCGCCGCAGCGATGACGTTGGTCGGCGTCGCCTCGGCGCGTGCGAACTCCGCCACGATGCCGCCTTGCCGCACCACGCAGATGCGGTGGCTCATCCCCAAAAGCTCGGGCAGTTCGCTGCTTACCATAACGATCGCCACTCCTTGTCGCGCGAGTCCTACCATCAGTTCGTAAATTTCCGCCTTTGCAGCAACGTCGATTCCCCGCGTCGGTTCGTCGAGCAAAAGCACGCGCGGCTCACCGAGCAGCCACTTCGCAAGGACGACTTTCTGTTGCGTTCCGCCCGAGAGATTGGCGACCAACTGCGCCGCATTCGGGGTGCGAATCCGCAAGCGTTCGATCATCTCCTCGGTCGCACGCTCCTCGGCGGAGCTATCCAACCATCCCAAGGCGCGAGCGAAGCGGTCGAGATGCGCGAGCGTCGTATTGGCGAGAACGCTCATCCCCAGCACGAGCCCCTGCGCCTTGCGATCTTCGGTGACGAAGGCAATGCCGGCGGCGATTGCATCGGAGGGCGTGCGCGCGCGTAACGGAGTGCCGTCGATGGTAACCGAGCCCGTCGCACGGTCGGCGCCCGCGATCGCCCGCACGATTTCGCTCCGTCCGGCCCCGACAAGCCCGCCGAGCCCAACGATTTCGCCGGCACGAACCTCGAAACTCACATCGCGAACGCCCGCGGCGTTGAGCCCGGCGACCGCAAGCCGAACCGGCGCCGCGGTCGCTACTGCGGGGAGATCGGGGAAGCGCGCATCGACCGGGCGCCCGACCATCGCTTGCAAAATTTCGTCGATTGGAAACGTTGCCACCGTTCGAGTATCGATGCTCGCTCCATCGCGAAGGACCGTAACGCGGTCGGCGACACGCGCTAATTCTTCCATGCGATGCGAGATATAAATGATCGCCACCCCTTTGCCTTTCAGCGTCGCAACGATCGCGAAGAGCCCGTCGATCTCCCGTTCGGAGAGCGCCGCAGTCGGTTCGTCCATCACCAGCACGCGAACGTTTTTCGCCAGCGCCTTCGCGATTTCGACGAGCTGTTGAATGCCGACCGAGAGCTCGCCGACTGGGCGATCGAGCGGAAGGTCGATACCGAATTCGGCGATTAGTGCCGCCGCGCGTTTCTGCGCTTCAACGTCATCGAGCAACGGTCCGCGTTGCGGCTCCTTTCCAAGAAAAATATTCGCGACCGCATCGAACTGCGGCACGAGGGTGAATTCCTGGTAGATCATTCCGATGCCCAAGCGCTCGGCGTCGCGCGGCGAGGCAATGTGCACGCGCTTACCGTCGATAAAGATCTCTCCGGTGTCGGCGGGTTGCGCGCCGGAGAGGATCTTCATCAGCGTCGATTTTCCGGCTCCGTTCTCGCCGACCAACGCCAAGACTTCGCCGCTACGGACGGAGATCGAGACGTCGGCGAGTGCGCGAACGCCGGGAAAGGATTTCCCGATCGAGCGCATCTCCAGCAGCGGCGCGCTAGGGATGGGTTAGGGCGCCTTCTTCGCGTCGGCGGCCGTATAGGTTCCCACCGGCACCTTCACCACTTTCGGCGGCATCTTGCCTGCGAAATAATCGTGGAGTGTATCGATGACCATCTTCCCGATCTCTTCGGGGTGCTGCACGACGTCGCCGTACATCTCGCCCTTCGCGATGGCGGTACGCGCCTCAGGCGTTGCGTCGAAGCCGACGATGGCGACCTTGCCGGCCATTCCGGCGGCACGGACCGCCGTCAACGCGCCGAGTGCGGAATCGTCATTGATGCCGAAGATCCCGCGTAAGTGCGGATGCGTTTGCAGAATGTCGCCGACATCGTTCGCCGCTTTGTCGCGCTGCCCGCCGGAATCGACGTCGGCAACGATCTTCGCCTTCGGGCACGATTTCGCCAGATACGCCTTGAAGCCGCGAACGCGATCCTGCACGCTGGTTACCTCGGGTTCGTCGACGATCGCGACTTCGCCGCTCCCACCGATCGCCTTGCAGATCAGTTTGCCCGCCTCCATACCGCCCGCGACGTTGTCGCTGGCGATGTGCGCGACGACGACACCCTGCTTGCTCGTGCTCGCGATATCGGCGGTGAAAACGGGAATCTTCGCCCGATTCGCTTCGACGATCGCGCTGCCGATCGCTTTTGAATCGTAGGGCGTTAAGACGATCGCATTGACGTGCTTGGAGATGAAATCTTCAACCTGCGATTGCTGGCGCGCATTATCGCGATTGGCATCGACGACATTGAGCGCGTAGCCGTATTTTTTCGCCTCGGCGGTCATGCCGGCTTCCATTTCCTGATAGAACTGCGCTTCACGATTTTGAATGGAGACGCCGATCGTCTTGGTCGGTGCGCTCGTGGCGCTCCCTCCCGAGGCGGCGGAGCCGGAATTTGAGGCGCTATGGGAGGAGCAAGCAACGAGTGCAAGCACCAGCACGGCGGCCGAGCGACGAGCAATATTCACGGGGTTCCCTTTCGTATCACGCAGCAGCGAGCGAGCCTTAGGATTCGCGCGCAGAAGGTTGGCGTTCGGTACTCGCCGCGCCTTCGTCTCCCGCCCAGAGACGGCGCATGACGACGACGAGCCCTAGCGTCGCGACGACGCTCACCGCACTCCACACCCAGGCCGGCAACCAAGCGCCCTGCAACCACGCACCCGTCGCGAAGAGTACGCCGTAGATTGCGGCAAGCCCGAGCACCCAGCCCGCAAGCGCGGCAGCAGGCGAATCCTGCGATTTGGGAAGCCCATAACGTTCGCGCAGGTACTTCCATCCCGGCCCCGGCGGGTGGACGCGACGGTAGAAGGCGACCGGGACGCTCTCGTCCTTCGGCGGAAAGAGCAGCGTTATTCCAACCCACGCCACGGTCGTGACGCCGACGCCGATTAAGAGCGAGGTGGTCGGATCGACGACGTATCCAAGTTTCCCCGCGATAAAAAAGGCGATCGCGATGAGGAACGAGACAAGCATTGCGGCGATCTCGCTCGCCGCGTCGATGCGCCACCAGAACCAACGCAAGAGATAGAGCAGCCCCGTCCCGGCGCCGATCGAGAGCAACAGGTCGAAGCCCTGTCGTGCGGTTCCGAGCAAGAAGGTCACGCCGACGCCACCGAGCGCGATAAGGACGGTGACCAACCGACCGGCGATCACGTAATGTCTTTCGTCGCGCCCGGGCGCCATAAATCGCCGGTAGAGATCGTGCACGAGATACGAGGTACCCCAATTCAAGTGCGTTTCGATGGTGGAACGATAGGCCGCAAAGATACCAGCGACCATGAAGCCCGCGAACCCTGCGGGCAGAAAAACCAGCATCGCCGGATAGGCCACGTCGTTACCGAGCAGCGCCGGTTGGAGGTGTGGGAAGCGCAGCGCAATATCGTGGACGGTCGGATAGACGATCGTCGAAGCGAGCGCGACGATGATCCAGGGCCACGGGCGCAATGCGTAATGCATCGCTTGAAAGGCCAGCGTTCCGCCCATTGCATCGCGTTCGCTGCGCGCCGCGAGCATGCGCTGCGCGACGTAACTTCCGCCGCCGGGCTCCGCACCGGGATACCAGACCGACCACCATTGCACGGTGAGCGGAATCACGAAGATCGCCAGCGCCGTCTGCCAATGATTGAAATTCGGGAAGAACGAGAGCCAGTGCGGATGAACGTCGCGGATCTGCGAAAAGAGCCCCGTGAGCCCACCGACATGCGGTGCGCGCAGGGCGAAGTATGCCGCAGCGATCGCCGAGCTCATGGTGATAAGAAATTGAATCGTATCGGTGACCATGACGCCCCAGAGCCCGGCCGTTGCCGCAAAAACGATCGGGACGACGACGGCGATTGCGAGCGTCTCAACGTTCGTCCATCCGAAGAGAATGCCGCAAATTTTCGTCAGCGCGAGATTCACGGTGGCGATAATGAACCAGTTAAAAAAAAGACCGAGATAGACGGCACGAAAGCCGCGCACCGCACGAGCCCCTGCACCCGAATAGCGCATCTCGTAAAATTCGAGATCGGTAAGCACGCCGCTGCGACGCCAGAGCCGCGCATAGAAAAACACCGTTGCAAGGCCGGTGAGCAGGAACGACCACCACACCCAATTCCCCGCAACGCCGCCTTCGCGTACGATATTCGTGACGAGATTGGGCGTATCGGTAGAGAACGTGGTGGCAACGAGCGAGATGCCGATCAGCCACCACGGCGCTTGTCGGCCTGCAGCAAAGAACTCGCTGGTATTGCGGCCGGCGCGCCGAGCGAGAACGATCGCCGGAACGAAGGTTACGCCTAACGAGAGCACGACGATCCACCAATCGAGTGCGGTAAGATGCATGGGCGGCAGGGTACGCGCTTAGGGCGTGCGTTCCCCCGCGAGCCCGGCGCTTTCAAAGGCGAGCAGCCGGGCGCGTAGCGAACGCGGCCCCGCGCCCCTCACACGCCCGTCTGCGCCGAGAACGCGGTGCGCCGGCACGAAGAGCGCGAGCGGTGCACGCGACATCGCGGCGGCGACCGCACGGTGCGAGCGCGGGGCGCCGAGCAGCCGAGCGACCTCGCCGTAGCTCAGCCGATCCCCGAAAGCCGTGCTCGCCACGAACTCCCACGCGCGGCGCGCAAAGGGTGGCCCGACGAGGAGCAACGGCAGTTCGAAGCAGCTTAATCGACGAGCGAAATACGCGCGTACCTGCCGCTCGATCTCCCGGCCGAACGCCGAACGGGAACTCGCGGAGAATCGGTGCGGGCGCACGACGAAATCGCTTCGCACCACCCCCTCGCCGTCGTATTCGACGACGAGCGAGCGCCCCAGCGGCGTCGGTACGACGAGTCGCTGCGGTTCGGTTTCGCTCTTCATGCGCTCTTCTTAGCCCCTTCACCGTGCCGTCCTATGCTCGTCGACTTTTTCGAGCATCTCTTGTCGAAACGCCCTATCGTCGCAAAGGGCTAGCGATATGTTTAGCCGTGCGTTCTCGGCCGCGATGCACGGCATCGACGGCTACATCGTCGGAATCGAAGCCGACAGTTCCGCCGGAACGCCAGCCTTTGCGATCGTCGGCTTACCGGATCGCGCACTCGGTGAATCGCGCGACCGCGTCCGCGCGGCAATCTTTAATTCCGGTTTCGCCTTCCCGGCGGGGCGTCTGCTGGTGAACCTCTCGCCGGCGGACCTCCGTAAAGAAGGTCCCGGCTTCGACTTAGCTATTGCGCTGGCGTTGCTCGCAATCGACGAACAGATTCCACCCGCCGAACTCCGGGGATTCATCGCCCTTGGCGAGCTCGCGCTCGACGGCTCGCTGCGCCCGGTGACCGGACTACTACCGATGTTGCTCGGTGCAAAAAGTGCTGGCTTCACGTCGTTTCTGATTCCGCGAGGCAACCTCGACGAAGCCTCGCTCGTCGACGGCATCGAACTCTACGCGCTCGATTCCCTCGCCGACGCGGTTGCAACGGTCGCAGGCAACGGACAGCGTTGGCGCAGACGGACCACTACCCCGGAATTGCAGCGGCACGACGCCGCAGCGCACGGCGATCTCGCAGACGTTCGCGGGCAACTTGCATCGAAACGGGCACTCGAAATCGCAGCAGCGGGCGGACACAATTTACTGTTCGTCGGCCCGCCAGGATGCGGGAAAACGATGCTCGCGCGCCGATTACCCGGCATCCTACCGCCGATGACGCTCAACGAAGCGCTCGACGTGACAAAAATCTACAGCATTGCCGGCGTGTTGGGAAGCGAGCGCGGCATCGTGCGCGTTCGTCCGTTTCGGTTTCCACACCACACGATTAGCCACGTAGCGCTCGTAGGCGGAGGCAGCAATGCCCGCCCCGGCGAGATATCGCTCGCGCATAACGGCGTGCTCTTTCTCGACGAACTACCCGAGTTCTCGCGCACCACCATCGAGGTCCTCAGGCAGCCGCTCGAAGAAGGGATCGTGACGATCGCGCGCGCCGCTGGGAGCTTCTGCTATCCGGCGCGCTTCCAACTCGTCGCTTCGATGAATCCCTGCCCCTGCGGCTTTCGTGGCGTCCGTAATGCAGAGTGCCGCTGCGACGATGCTGCGGTCGCGCGGTATGCGAACAAACTCTCCGGGCCGCTCCTCGACCGCATCGATCTGCAGATCGAGATCGCGCGCGTCCCATTCGACGATATGGTGCGACGGGAGGCCGCCGAATCGTCGGCGCAGGTGCGCGTGCGGGTGCTCGCCGCGCGCGAGCGACAGGAGCGACGGCTCGCACACCTCGGGCTCAGCGCGAACGCCGATATCCCGGCAGCTGCCGTGCGAACGCTCTGCGCGCTCGATGGCGCGGCACTGAACCTGCTCGAACGCGCGAGCGCAAAGCGGCAATTTTCCGCCCGCGCGGTCGATCGGCTCGCGCGCGTCGCGCGCACCATCGCCGACCTCGCCGGTCGCGAGCAGATCGCCGCGGAGGACATCGCCGAAGCGATCGGCTATCGCAGCCTCGAGCGGTTGGTCAGCGCGGGGCTTTGACATCATGATGTCTATGGTTTATCATCACGATGTGAGAACGACCCTGACGCTCGACGACGATGTCGCCCAGAAACTCGCCGACGAAGCACGACGAACGCGTCGCAGCTTTAAAGCCGTGGTCAACGAGGCGTTGCGCCTCGGCTTACTGCAGCATCACTCCGGCTCCCAGCAGCCGTTTCGCGTGCGGGCGCGCCCCTTGGGAGTGCGCGAGGGCATGGATCTGGCGGATATCGAGAGCCTCCTCGATCGCCTCGATGGTGCAGCTCGCCGTTGAAACTGCTCGACGTCAACCTGCTCTTGTACGCCTACGACGCGTCATCGCCATTGCACGATCGTGCGCGCTCGTGGTTCGAATCCTGCATGAATGACGCGGAGCCCGTCGGGTTTCCGCTAGCAACGCTCGTCGCCTTCATACGCCTCGCGACCGATGCGCGCATCTTCGAGCATCCGTTCGATGCCGCTGCAGCCTGCGCGATCGTGGACGAGTGGCTCTCCCAGCCCTCCGCGAACCTCGTTCTACCGAGCGCCCGCCATTGGGAGATCCTTAGCAAGCTTTCTGTTGAGGCGCACGTTCGGGGAGCGCTGGTGCCCGATGCGCATCTCGCCGCCTGCGCGATCGAAAACGGAGCGACGCTCTACACGCACGACCGCGATTTTCTCCGTTTCCAGCGACTGCGCGTCGAATTTCCCCTAAACCTCGATTAGTCGTGCAGGATGACGTTCAACAGCGAACTGTGGACGTGCATTTTGCCGTTGTATTCGATGAATCCCAACTTGCGGAATTTATTGAGGAAGAAACTCACGCGCGAACGGGTCGTCCCGATCATTTCGGCGAGCATTTCTTGGCTTACCTGCGTTATGACCTCCGTCGGCTCTCCCTCTTTCCCGAAATTCGCGAGCAAGAGTAAGATTCGCGCCAATCGCTTTTCGCTGGAGTTGAACAGTTGATCGATGAGGTCTTCTTCAATGCGGATATTTCGCTTTAAAAGATGTTCGATAAAACGCGCTGAAAACAACGGCTCGTCACGCAAGGTCTTCGTCATGACCGACTTACTGACTATCGCTAACTCGACGTCTTCTTGAGCGCGAGCCGCAGCCATTCGCAGCGGTTGCCCGCTCAGGCATCCCTCGCCGAAAAAATCTCCGGGATTCAGTAATGCGATCACCGCTTCTTTACCCGAAGGCGACACGACGCTAAGTTTGACGCGGCCACTCAAAATGTAAAGAACGGATTCCGCCGGATCGCCCTGACTGTAGATCACCGCATCCTTGGCGTACGCTTCGAGGCTCCGGCCGGCGCCGACCGCTCCAAGAAATAGCCCGGAGTCGAAAGGAGCGTTAACGGTACCGTTGGTCGCTATTTTACTCTTCGTTCTCAAATAAATGTTTCCTCACAAAGTATCCTTCCAGTATACTACACCAAATTGCAGGAATGGGCCGCGATCGTTCATCGTGGCCCATTCCTGGATGTGGCGCTCGAAGCAGACGCGTCCCTCGAACGGCCTTAGTTGCCGCCGGGGTTGGTGATGAGCGAACCCCCGGCGATGGGAATTGAGACGGCGCCATCGCCCAGGGTGGTGCCGCCGGCGAGTGCTCGGCCAGTGAAGGTCGAGGCATTGATCGTGATCGATGAGTAGGCGAGAACGTTCCCGTAGAAGGTCTGCCCACCCAATGTTGCCGAGCTGCCAACCTGCCAGTAGATGTTACAGGGGCTGGCACCATTTTGTAATAAAACGTTTCCGCTGGTTCCGCCATTGAGGGTCGTCGTCAGCGTCGACGCCATCTGGAAGATGAAGACGCTATTACTGTGTCCGCCTCCATCGAGCGTTAGGTTTCCCGCCGCGATGGAGAGCGAGGAGGCCGACTTGTAGACTCCCGGAGGGAGCGTGCCAGTCGGGTAGCCAGGCGAACTCGCCTGCGAAAGATCCCCCGCGACGGTCGCCGTGGCGGCCGTTCCAGCGGCGGTATTATATGCCGTCGTCAGAGCATTCTCCGCATTGAGCGGCACGGCAGCGTTGGTGTTATAGCCTGCCGCGTAAATCGCATTGGTTCCATCGGTATCGGTGCCCGGCGGATAGAAGCCCGTCACGGCCGTACCCGGTGAGACGCCAATAAGGTCGTCATTCACGCTGCCGGTGACGGCGCCCGCAGCGTACCCCACGTTCGTGAGGCCGACGTTGGAAACCGTTGAACCCGCAAGCAGTGCAAAGGGTGCGAGTGCCGGCCCAAGCGTAATCGAGTTGACGCCGCCTTGGGTGCACGAGAGTGCGGCGGGGGTTGCCGTTGGAACCGGCGTAGGAGTTGGGACGGGCGTCGCCGTCGGTATCGGCGTCGGCGTTGCGCCCGGCACCGGCGTCGGCGTTGCAGCCGGCGGAGGATTGTACGCCGGAGCATTACAACTCGGGCACCCGCTGCCGCCGCATGCGGCGAGCAACGTGAGGGAGAACGCCGCGGCGAGCAGCCGGACGTGGAAGAAACGAGTGGGATTCAACATAGCGTTACGACTCCTGACCGCTTAAAACTTTATGCCGAGCCCGATATACGGGCCGTTGTGCGTTTGACCGATTGGCGCATTCTGTTTGGCGGCGTACTGATCGGCACTGAACCCACCGTAGAGATAGACCGGGAAATGGCGAAGCACGAGAGCGAGGCCGACGTCGAGTTTCGTCACCTGATACTGCTGGTGATAGCTCCGCCCGAAGTTCGAGCTCGTCGTACTCGTAACCGTGTAGTTTCCGCTCGCATTTGGATAATAGAAGGCCGATCCATAGAAACTCAGCCCCGGAGTAAGGTTCGGCAATTTTTCGACGCCGACGCCGACGCCAGTGAGTCGCGGATACCCATAGTTGTTGCCGGTGCTCAAATACCCGAGACCAACATACACGAGCGGCTTTGCCACCTGATACTCCAAGCGAACGTCGAGCGTCCGCTGTTGGGCGAGGAAGACCGGCGTTATTGCGGTGCCCCCGTCGATGGTGGCGAATTGCGTGTAATGGTTGCCGTAGGCATCGGCGATTTGACTGCTGGTTAAATAGAACGCTTGGCCGTAGTGGACTTTAACGGCGATCGGCGAATGTTTGAACTTATAGACGCCGGCAGCGAGATACGAGGACGGGCAATAGCCGCCCGCGGCAAATTCGTTGTGATTTTGCGGCATCCACGCAGCGGCCTCGACGAAACCATTGTAGGTTTCCGGAGTCGGCATCGGCGTCGGTGAAGCAGTTGGGGTCGGCGCGGCGGTTGGCTCTTCAGTCGGTTCCACCGTCGGTTCCGCACTCGGCATCGGCGTCGGCGGAATATAGCGAACGACGACGATTTGCCGCCCCGGTACCCATTTCACATAGGCGCCCATCGCTTCGGAGAGCACGCGGACCGGAACGAGCAGCACGCCGTTATAGAGCACCGGCGGCACGTCGAGCGGGCGAGTCTCACCGTTGATGGTAACCTGATGAACGCCGAGCGTCACAGAGATGCTGACGCCGGGCTTCACGGCAGTAAAAGTTTTTCCGTTGCTCGAGACCGAGACGGTCGCACCCATCTGTTCGAACATACTGCGGAGCGGCACGTAGATGTGGCCGTCCTTCACGATCGCCGCGAGAACGCGGTTCCGCTTGAGAATATCGGGACGCGCATAGACCGTGTGGTCGTTATAAAGGATCGGATATGCACCCGAAGGGGGGGCTCCGAAGCCTGCGGGATCCGTTGCGGCATGCGCCACGGTACCGAGAGCGCAGAGAAGCAACGCGCAAAGCGCGACAAAAGCGAGACGATGGAGCCGTGCGGCCTTCATCGAGTTGGGTAGGGGGGGCATGTTTCCATAAGATTCGTAGTATACCGGGGTGCAGGGCGTGCGGTCTGTGCAATAGTGACCAGCGACGGGAACCTTTGACAGAGGCATGCCGTTGTGCGATAGTGAGAAGAACGTGAGAAGCCTCCTCCACATTCGCACCTCCGAGACGACTGATTCGGGCATCCGCATGCTTGCATTGCTTGCGTTTGGACTGCTCGGCGCGGTCGGCGCGCACGCGCTCGTCTTCGGAAACGGGCACCAAATCGGCGGCGGGCTGCACGGCCAACTCATCGATATACTCTTTGGGGCAAGTGCATTTGCGGCGCTCGTCGTCGCGGCAAAATCGCTCTGCGGCGGACGCTTCTGCGCCGACGGCGGAGCGATCGCGGCAGCCCTGCGCTCCGCGCTCCCTTCGTTGCGCGCGACGATCGTTTCCGCGGGCGGCTGGTTTGTCGCAATCGAATCCTGCGAACGCGCGCACGGAATGCCGATTCTTCCGATCGTTCTCGCCATCGTCCTCGTATGCGCTCTTCTGGTCGGCGTTGCGCGTATTGCCGTGCATGCGCTGCGCGCCGCACGCCTTCTTCTCGTCGCATCGCTTGGCACGCGGGGATCGCTCGCGCCGTCCCCCTGTCGGCTCGCACCGCGACGGATACATGCCCGCTCGGTCGCGCTCCGGCGCCACCTCTTCTCCCGGCCTCCTCCCGTCACGGCATAACGTCGCGCGCACGAAGCTGCGCGACGAGAACGCCACCTCGTTCCTCACTTTCTGACGGGAGTCTTTCATGTCGTTATTCCGACGTTGGAGCGCGTGCCTCGCGCTCGTCCTTACCTTCGTTCTCGCTCCGCACCTCGCTTCGGCCTCCACGACCGGCGAGGTTCGCGGCACCGTTACCGCGCACGGGAAACCACTCGCCGGCGCCCACGTGATGCTGATGGGCGAAGGGCGCCACTATATGACCGTGACCGGCGCCGATGGTGCCTTCGCAATCTTCCGCGTTCCCTTCGGCCACTATCGTTTGATGACGATGCGCATCGGCCTGGGCATGCAAACGCGCGACATCGACCTGCATAGCGGCGAAGTGCTGCGTCTGCAGATCGCCCTGCACAAACTTTCGACGATTATCGTCACGAAGGTCGTTGCCAACCAAAACGCCGCCGGAACCCCGGTCGCTTCAACCACCATCGATCGCGCGCAGATAAAGACGTTGCCGACCAACAACAGCTTGAACAGTATCGTTCAGACCGTGCCCGGCATCGTTGCCTTCTCCTATAACGAACCGGTCGCTCACGGGTTTCATGGCCTCACCTACGAAATCGACGGGGTTCCGCTTCCGCAAGGCACCTCGTCCAATTTCTCGGAGCTCATCGACCCGAAGAACGTTTCGTCCGTCGAAGTTCTCACCGGTGCGATGCCCGCCGAATACGGCGGCAGCCGCATCGGCGCGGTCGTGAATATCGTCACCAAACGCCTCCTCGATCTCCCCCCCGGGCTCCACACCCGGCTCAGCGGCGGCATCGGCAACCAAGGAATGGGTATGGCCTCCCTCGATGAGACCGCGCGCTTCGGAAAAACCGACGTCTTTTTCAGCACCAATAACCAGCGTACGAACCGCGGCATCGATACCCCGACCTATACACCGATCCACGACCAAAGCTCGCTCGCCGATCAGTTCTTCCGCATGGTGGAACACCCAAACGAGCGCACGTCGCTCGCGTTTACGTTTTCCAACCAACTCGCACAATTTCAAATCCCCATCAACACGAACCCCAACAACCCCAACGATCCCATCGTGAGCGTTCCGGGAACCGACGACGTCCAGCGCGAGTACGATCGTTTCGTCAACGCCGCGTTTTCGCGCTATACGAAGAAAGGGAACGGATATCTGCAGATCGTTCCGTGGTTCCGCTCCTCGCGGGTCGTCTATGCCGGCGATCTCGCCAACGATGTCCTCGGTACGCAGCCCAACCCCAATGGGCCGGGGACGATCAGCAACGTCGGGCTCCACCAGGATCGATTTGTTTCCTACGTGGGGCTGCGGGTCGCAAATCTGGTGACGTCGCGGCACCACGCGATAAAATATGGTCTCGATATCCAACGCGCGAGCTTTCAAGGCAGCCAAACCTTCGCACAGTTGGGGCTCCCGAATGCAACCACGAGCCAGGGACAAGCCGGCTCCGAAACGGGGCTCTACGTAGAAGACTCCTGGCAGCCGAGTAAGCCGCTCTCGTTCGACTACGGCGTGCGCTGGGATACGTCGCACGGCTACGTTTCGGGATCGCAAATTAGCCCGCGCGTCGGCGTGAACTATGCCGTAGATACGAAAAACATCCTCCATGCATACTACGGGCGCTTTTACGCCGCTCCGCAGCTCGAAGATACGCGTGCGGCATGCGTGGTTCTCCAAGGGTGCACGGGAACGCCGAGTTACAATCTCAAACCCGAATTCGATAGTTACTATGAAGCGGGCTTCCGGCACATCTTCAACCCGCGGCTTACGGGGTCGATCGATTTTTGGTTTCGCAACGTCGCCAACGTCCTCGACACCACACAACTCCTCAACACGCCGCTCTTCGCGGTGTACAACAATACCGTCGGACAGGCGCACGGCATCGATATTCACCTAGCGGGGCACGATCTTCGGAACGTCAACTCCTGGTTTCTCTCCAGCACGATCTCGCAATCGCTCGCTGGCGGCATCTCCGGTTCGACGTTTCTCTTTCCGCCGAACCAGCCGACCTATCCGTTACAACTCGAAGATCACTCGCAAACGGTCTCGGCGAACGGCGCCTTCACCCATCGCTTCGGCCGCAAACTCCGTAATTTTGCAACCCTGCAAACCGTTTACGGCACCGGATTCCCGGTACAATTTCAAAACGGAAACGGTCTGCTCCCAACCCATCTCACCTTCGATTTTGGTATCGGTCAAGAATTGCCAACGGGCGCCGGCAAACACCTCACCGCGACCCTGGAGATCGATAACCTGCTGAACCATCAATACATCATCAAGATGGCGAACGGCTTTAACACCACGCAGATCGCCAACGGGCGCACGGTGATGTTGAAGCTCTCGGAGACGCTCTAAGGCCGATCTCTCTTATCATCCCGAGTAGTAGATCTCCCTTGTCATCCCGAGTAGCAGATCGCTCTTGTCATCCCGAGTAGCCGATCGCTCTTGTCATCCCGAGTAGCTGGAGTCTGTCACGCCGAGTAGCCCCCGAAGGGGGCGTATCGAGGGAAGCGCGATGTGATTCGTGCGCCGCCTCGATACGCTTCCTTCGGAAGCTACTCGGCGTGACAGACTCCAGCTACTCGGCGTGACAGACTCCAGCTACTCGGCGTGACAACGAAATGGCATCCGCAACAACATGCGTCCATGCGCAACAATGCGCGACAATCGCCGCGCCGCCGAAAGCTCCGGCGCCCCGACGAGCGCTTAAGCGAGCGGCGAGAACCCTGACATTGCTTGTCCGAGCCGCGAGCGTCTAGCGAGGAGCGGCGCGCCGGAGATGTTCGGCGGGAGCGGCCGCCTCGATACGGCGCTTTCAGCGCCTACTCGGCGTGACATTGGCGCCTACTCGGCGTGACATTGGCGCCTACTCGGCGTGACAACGGCGGCCTACTCGGCGTGAGAGCAGCTACTCTTCGAGCGCCGGAACCGAGTCCCCATCGAGAAAAACACCGAGCTGCGCCGGTGAAAACTGCACTCCGCTCCAGAACGAACCGAATTCGCCGTACTTCGCACTCGCTTCGTCGAAACGCATTTCGTACACGATCTTCTTGAAAATCAACGGATCGTCGGCGTAGAGATCGACGCCCCATTCGAAATCGTCGTAACCGATCGATCCCGAGATCACCTGCGTCAGCTTTCCGGCATAGGTACGCCCGATGAGCCCGTGCTCGTGCATCATCTTCCGGCGCTCGTCGAAGGGAGCCATGTACCAATTGACGCTCTCGCCGCGCCGCTTGTCCATCGGATAAAAACAGGCATAACGGCGACGCGGAATCTTCGCCCAGAGACGCGGCGCGATATACGGGCTCACCGCCTGCCCTGCCAGCGCCTCGTCTAAGGCGCGAACCCAATCGTCACTGCCCTGTTCGAGGCCGCGTGCGGCGAGATCGGCGTGAATTTTGCCGGTCGCATCGTACATCCCGATCTCGAGCACCGACACGTACGAATCCATCGGCTCCAAAAAAAAGCGCAATTCGAGTTTATCGACGAGCATCTGCGCGTAGGCCAGGCCATCGTACCCGCGAGCGTAGTGCGTGAGCATGAGGTCGCCTTTATGCCCCACGAGTTGGGCGAGGCCGATATCCCCGTCCTCACCGGCGTGCATATGTTCGAAGAGATCGCGCGCGCGCGCGGCGATCTTCGCGCGCCGCTTCTCGCCGACGCTCTCCCAAAGGAGCCGGTCGAAACGAAACATGCGGTGGAGTATCCACCAGCCCTCCAAAGACTCGGGCACTCGGGGGTCACGCATGCGTACCTCTCTCTCGGTTCTTGGAACGTTTCATCTCAGCGTACACTTCATCGAGCAACGCCTCGGGGCGTTCGCGATATTTCGCCCAGAGCTGCGGCATCTGCGCGATATCGGCGAGTACGCGCGCGTAGACGGCATTCACCGGCGTAGGGGTGCCGGTCGCACGCCCGGCGGCCGCGACCGCACCGCAGAGCGAATCCACCTCGGTCCGTTCGCGCCCCGAACGAAGGTCGAGCAGCAACGAAGGCGGTTTCGTCCCGCGCGCCGATGCTACGCGCCCGGCGAGCACGCGCCGCGCGATCGGGCTCGGCAACGATGCGATCGCAAAGAGCGCTCGCACGGGATAGCGCGGCAGGTCGATCGGCGTAAGCCCGAGGGCCTTCATAACGTCGCGCACCTCGCGTATCGCGCGAATCTCGAGTGTGAATGTTTTTTCGAATTGCACCAACCGGTTCGGTAGAACGTTGAGAATCGCACACGACGCGTTCGCAACGATATTGAGCGCGAGCTTGCTCCACTTCAGGGCCTGCCAATCCTCGCAGATTTTCACCGCGATACCGGTGCTCTGGAAGGTTGCAGCAAGCCAATTATAGGCCGCCCCACCGAGCGGAGCGAGTGCGAGCCCGCCCTCCTTCGTCGCGGCAACCCGTCCGTCGCGGTCGCGATCGACCGGCACCGTGAGCGCCGCAGCAACGATATTGCGCTCGCCGAACGCCGCAGCGAGCAGTTCTTCGTTGCCGATGCCGTTTTGCGGCGAAATGAAAACACAATTCTGCGGCACCGCAATCGATCGTTGGAGCGTTTTAATTGCAGATGCAGTGTCGTAGCTTTTCACCGCAACGATCGCAACGTCGGCCTCGACACGCGTCACATCGTCGATCGCCCGCGGAGCGAAGGCCACCTCGACTCCGACCGAACTCAAGCGCTCGCCTAAAAACGAACCGACGGCACCGCGCCCCACGATGTAGACCTTCATGCGCGAACCGGTGCGCTTCGCCCGGTGCTACCGAAACCGCCCTCACCACGGACAGTTTCCCCGAGATCGTCGACGAGTTCGAACTTCGCTCGAGCGACCGGCGCAACCACGAGTTGCGCGATGCGTTCTCCGCGGGCGATCTCGACAGGTTCCCGACCGTGGTTGACCAGCAAGACGCAGATCTCGCCGCGATAATCGGCGTCGATCGTACCCGGCGCATTCAAGCACGTAATACCGCTGCGCAGCGCAAGCCCGCTACGCGGGCGCACCTGTGCCTCGAAACCAACGGGCAATTCGATCGCGAAGCCGGTCGGCACGAGCGAGCGTTCGCCCGGTGCGAGCCGTAATGCGTGCGCGGCGCAGAGATCGGCGCCCGCCGCCGCATCGCTCATGTAGGTCGGAGGGGGCAACTCGGCGCCATGCGCGAGTCGGCGCACGGCGACGCGCGGTGTATGGCGGAGATCGGCGGTCATAGCCCCTTACTTAGGAAGAAGGGTCGAGAGTTCTTCTCGGAAGCTTTCAATATCTCGGAAGGAGCGGTAGACCGAAGCAAACCGAATGTAGGCGACCGGGTCGAGCCCTCGCAGCGCCTCCATCACTTTTTCACCGACGAACGTCGAGGGGACTTCATTTTCGCCGCGCGCGAAGAGCTCGCGCTCCAATTCGGTGGCGAGCGTCTCCATCTGGTTCTCGGAGATCGGACGCTTCTCGCAGGCCTTACGCAGCCCGGAGAGCAGTTTCTCGCGCGAGTATTGTTCGCGGCGCCCGTCTTTCTTCACGACGAAGAGGCGCGATTGCTCCATCCGCTCGTAGGTGGTGAAGCGGTGCTTGCAGCGCGGGTCGAGGCACTCGCGCCGGCGACGCACGACATTATCGTCGTCGCGTGAATCGACGACGCGCGTCTCGCTCTTGCGGCAGGTCGGACAGATCAGCGGCGAGTCCTCACGACGATGTAACGCACATATTGTGCTTCGCGATAGTATAACCCACTACCCGTAGGGAAAGCAAAAAGACCACCGCGCGGTGGCCCTTCTGCATATGCTCCTGGTCGTTCAAGGCGGTGCGGTTACTTGGCCGCTCCGATCTTGAACATCTTCGTGCCGCATTTCGAGCACTTTCCTTCGGTCGCCGGGCGACCGTTCTTCATGGTGATTTGCTTGGCGTCAGCCATCGGCTGCTTCGCTTTGCACTTGACGCAATAGGCTTCAACTGCCACAGTTACTCCTTCCGTATCGGCGACCCGCCGTTTCTCTGGCCCGGCCGGGATTCCCCCCGCTTGACGACGAGCACTCCCTCGTGAATGAGGGGCATGGAGCCCCGCTTCGAACCCCGCGAGCGCTTCCTTGCTCTCCGAGCCGGGCGGGCGGAGCCGCGTTTCACCGGGCTCTGGGTGAGTGGTAGCCTCGATGCCCTCGCTCGCCCCAGCATCGCCATCGTCGGCACCCGCGCGGCGAGCCCGTACGGGCGCAGCCAGGCGCGCAGCATCGCCGCGGAGCTCGCTACCCTCGGGCTCTGCGTGCTCTCCGGGCTCGCGCTCGGGATCGATGCGGCGGCCCACGAAGGCGCGCTCGACGTCGGCGCGCCGACGATCGGAGTCCTCGGCTCGGGGCACCGCTGCTTCTACCCCGCGCGGAACGCCGCCCTCGCCGAGCGTATGCTCGCAGCGGGGGGCGCGGTGCTCTCACCCTTCCCGCCGAGCGAACCCGCGCGCCCAGGGCAGTTTCTCGCCCGTAACGGGGTGGTCGTCGCGCTCGCCGACGCACTCCTGGTCGTCGAAGCCCCGGCCCGCTCCGGGGCGCTCAACACCGCAAGCTGGGCGGCCGGCGAGATCCCCGTGCTCGCGCTCCCCAGCGACGTCGATCGGCGCAGCGGCGCCGGAGGGCTCGCGCTTCTGCGCGATGGGGCGACCCTGGTTCGCGATGCACCCGATATCCTCGAGGCGATGGGGCTGCGCGTTCCAGAGCCCGCGAGCCGCGAGCGGCCCTCCGAGCCGCCGCCCCACAGCGATGCACTGCTCGCACTCCTGGAGGCGGGCGCCTCCACCCTCGAAGAGCTCGCCGCCGCGACGGGCTCGCCGACGGCGGAGCTATTCGGGCGGCTCAACCTGCTCGAACTCGGCGGTGCGATCGACCGGCGCGCTGCGGGCTATGCGCTTGCGCGCCGCCCACGCAAGGCGCGATGATGGCTCCCATGCGGCTCCGTCTCATCGCGGTCGGCAAACTCCGTAGCGCGCCGGTCGCGGCACTCTGCGAAGAGTTCGCTCTGCGCTTGCAACCGATGATGCCCTGCGAGATCCGCGAAGTTCGCGCCTCCGACGGGCGCATGCCCGCAAACGCGATGGCCGAAGAGGCAGAACGCATCCTCCGTCTGCTCCCCGCGAGCGAACCGCTCTGGTTGCTCGAACGCAGCGGCGATGCGCTTTCCAGCCCGCAGTTATCGGCGAAGATCGCGGCGCTCGATGCAACCGGCATCTCGCGTTTAACGCTCGTCATTGCGGGAACCTACGGCGCCGCGCCGATGCTCCTGGAACGTGCGACTTTCCGCTGGTCGCTCTCGCCACTGACCTTGCTGCACGAATGGGCGCGCGCGCTCGTGCTGGAACAACTCTATCGCGCGGCGAAGATCGCACGAAATGAACCCTACCACCACTAAACGGATGCCGACACCCGAGGAAGCTCTCGCGAGCATCGATCGAGCGCTGCGCGATGCCGCGCGCGCCAGATACGGTGTCGACGACCTCAGCGTTGCCTTCGAAGCACCGCGGCGCCCGGAGTTCGGCGATTTCGCTACCAACGTCGCATTCGGGCTCGCGAAAGCCGCTCGTAACGCGCCGCAACAGATCGCGCAGGCGCTCATCGAGGATGCGATTTCATCGCGTCCGGAGATCGCCGCACTCGTCGTCGATGCGCAGGCGACCGCCGGATTCATCAACCTCCGTCTCGCCCCGGGTTGCTGGCAACGGGTGGTCGAGCGCGTCCTCACCGAAGGTATGCGCTACGGCGAACGCCCGCGCAACGGCACGCGCATCTCGCTGGAGTTTGGTAGCGCGAATCCCACCGGGCCGCTCGTCGTCGTGCAAGGCCGCGCGCTCTCCATCGGCGCAACGCTCGCGGCCTCCTTTCACGCCTGCGGCTACGACGTCTTCACCGAATGGATCGTCAACGACGCCGGCGGACAGGTCGAAACGCTCGCGCGTTCGCTCTACGCCCGCTACCGGCAGATCGCCGACGCAAGCTATCCCTTTCCCGAAGAAGGCTATCCCGGTGAGTATCTGCTCCCGATCGCTGCAGCGCTACGCGACGAGTTCGGCGCTGCATACGATGCCGCCGATGAATCGACGTGGCTGCCGCTCTTCGGCACGCGCGGCCGCGATGCACTCGTCGCCGAACAACAGCGGACGGTCGAACGCTTCGGCATTCACTACGATCTTTGGCAGAGCGAACGCGAACTCCACGAAACCGGAAAAGTTCGCGCCGGGGTCGAGCGTCTGCGCGAATTAGGGCTCACCTACGAGAGCGATGGCGCGCTCTATTTCCGCGCGACGCAATTCGGCGATGATAAAGACCGCGTGCTCGTCAAGAGCGACGGGAAACCGACCTACTATTGCGCCGACGTCGCCTACCATTACGAAAAACTCAAACGTGCCGACCGGGTGATCGATTTACTCGGCCCCGACCATCACGGCTACATCGAACGGCTTCGCGGCCTTGCGACGGCCCTCGGCTATGACGGCAGACTCGATGTTGCAATCGCCCAACAGGTCACGTTGATGCGCGGCGGCGAGCAGGTTTCCATGAGCAAACGCGCGGGAGATATCATCACGCTCGACGCGATTCTCGACGAAGTCGGCGTCGATGCGGCGCGTTTTTTCTTCGCCATGCTCGCCACCGATACACCGCTCGCCTTCGATCTCAAACTCGCCACCGAACAGAGCAACGACAACCCCGTCTATTACGTGCAGTACGGGCACGCCCGTATCGCCTCGGTGCTGCGCAACGCCGATGCCGCCGAGCTCGCACTCGCACGCAGCGGCGATATCCTCTCGCCGCTCGTGCACGGCAGCGAGATCGCACTGATGCGCCGTATCGAGGAGTATCCACGCGTCCTCCAATCGGTCATGACCTCGCTCAGCCCGCACCGCCTCGCGCGCTATGCGCGCGATATCGCCGCCGATTTTCACGCTTTTTACGGCGAATGCCGCATTCTTTGCGAGGAGCGCAACGAGCGTTTGGCCCGGCTCGCGCTCGCGGCGGCGACCCAGCACGTGCTCGCCAACGCTTTGCGCATGCTCGGTGTCGGTGCCCCGGAGAGCATGGAGCGTTTGACAAACTCCTAGCCACCCCCAACCTTACGAGGAATCCTGCGCTGCGGGGCGTAGGTTCTCGCCATCACTACTGCAACGTTGGAGGATCCATGGATAACAACTCTGCAAATGCCTTCGCCGGACTCTTTGCCAGCGGGTTCATCCTCACGATCTTCGTTTTCCTTATCGCCATCACGGCGTTCTTTGTTTGGCTCTTTTGGCGTATTTTCGCGAAAGCCGGATACAACGGCGCCCTTGGGTTACTCTGCCTGATACCGACGGTCGGCCCGTTGATCTGCCTCATCGTGCTCGCGTTTGGAACCTGGCCGGTGGAGAACCGCTCCTCGAGCTAGCTTCGCCCGATCGAACGCAACGGTACGCGTTCTGGATAGAGCGGTCGATCGATCAGCCGTTCGAGCGCACTCGCTTCGGCACTTAACACAAACTCAGCGAACTCCGCGAACGCTTCGCGCTCCGCTTCCCCTTCGGCAAAGCGTTCGTTCGCGGAGAGATCGATCTTCCCAGCAACCGGCAGCAGGCGCACGTAGGGGCCTTCATCGTCGCGCCCAAGTTCAACCAGGCACTCGTCTTCAAAGATCCGCAATGCGCTCTCGACGCTGCGATCGCGGCATTCGTCGATACCGAGCGCATCGGAGATCTCGCGGCTGCTGCCGTGGAGCAACCCGTCGCGCGCGAGCTTTTTAATGCCGAGGTAGATCTCGCGCAGCATCGGCAGCGTCGGCGCATCGAGTTTTAAGAGAAACTCGTTCAAGCGCCGGTCTGCAGGGCCGAAAAGCAGGTGAATGCGCGCATCGGCACCATCGCGCCCCGCACGCCCGGCCTGTTGGTTGAACTCGGTGAAGTTAAAATTGAGATGGTAGAGCACCACTTCGCGCACGTCGGGAAGATCGATCCCCTCGCCGAACGCCGTCGTCGCCACCACGATGTCGATGCCGCCGGCGCGAAAGGCGCTCTCGATCGCATAGCGCATCTCGGTTGGAACCCCGGCGTGATAGAACGCCACGCGATCGCGGCAGCTTTCTTTTAAGTGGGTAGCAACCTCGGTCGCCTCTTTGCGCGAGTTGCAGTAAATAATCCCGCGCGCGCCCTCGCCGAAGAGTTTGGCGACGTAGGCGTGCTTGTCGGCGATACCCCGTGCATCGACGACGTGCAGGTTGGTGCGGACCGTCGGATCGATCGCCCATTCTTCGATGCGCAACGCCTCGCGAATCTCGGCGAAGCTCTCATCGTCAACCGTCGCGCTCAGCGCGAGCACCTGCGGGTCGCCGACTGCAGCGAGCGTCTGCGCGATCTCGCGATAGCCCGAACGGCGCCGCGCTTTGCCGACGTGGTGCGTTTCGTCGACAACGAGGAGATCTATCTTGCTCGCGCCGGAGAAGTGCGCTGCATGATAGCGCACGAACTCCGGGGTTGCGAGAATCATATCCCACGTGCCGCTCTCGAGCGCGGCGAAGAGTTCGTTGCGCTCCTGCGCGGGGATCGCGCCGTTCGCGCGAAAGAGGCGCATCCCCAAGGGTTCGAGCTTGCGCGAAAAACCATCGAATTGGTCGTTGCAGAGCGCGCGCAACGGATAGAGCACGACGCACTTGCGCTCTCTCGAAAGCGCTTCGACCGCCGCGGTATAGGCAAAGCAATAGGATTTTCCGCGCCCGGTTCCCATGATCCCCAATACGCGCTTCCCGGAAAAGACGCGCTCGATGACGAGCGCCTGCGTTTCATGCGGTTGGTGATCGCCGATCAACGCCGCGCGTATTGCGTCGAGGTTGCCGTCCCAGCCGGCGCGCACCGAGGCGCCCTCGCGGTCGCGTTGCCGACGCAGCAACGCGTCGTCGAGCTCGACGACGATGTTGATGCCGCGGTTGCGCTCGCTGCCGTCGGCGGCGCGCCCGCCGCCGGTCAGCGCCGAGATATGCGCCCGATAGCGCGCACCGTTATCGATATTCGGCGCGATCCGCGCGGCAATTTCGCGCCGCAGAAAACCGATCTGCAGCGCTCCGAAGCGAACCGCGATCGCGTTGGGATCGTAGGGGTTCTCCGGTTGGCGATGGAGTTCGAGCTCGGCGCCCTCGCGCAACCCGACGATCGTGTCCTGTCGCCCCTCGAAGGAGACGCCGACGACCTTGGTGTTAAAGCGTCGCGCATCTTCGATTCCCGCAAAGGGGCCTCGCTCTAAGTAGCGCTCGCTGCGCGCGAAGAGCTCGTCGAGAAAATCCGTTTCGGAGGGCACACGCGGCTGCCCGGAGAGGAGGCGTTCGAACGCCGCCTCCGATTCGGTCAGCGCCTCGTGCTGCTTACTCGTGCGCGGGGCGCTCCGCGGCATCGAGATCGAGCGTGATCTCCTCGTGCCCCTGCACCAATGCGCTTTCGTCGAGCCCTGCATTCTGTGCATCGAGCGGATCGTATTCCTCGACGCGCTCGTCGTGGTATTCATGCAGATCCGGTTCGGCGAGCGCGACGTTGCTCTCGTCGCGTTTGCGCTTGTAGCGCACCGGGGTCGCGCCGCTTGCATCGGGGCGCGTCCCCTTGCGTTTGGCACGCCGTTCGCGGCGGGCGGCGATGATATCCTCGCGCGGCTGTCCGCTGCGCGTCACTCCCGTTGCGGCGGCTTCGGCGGCGGCGCGCGGGCCGGCGGCGCGGAGCGCCGTAGCCTCGGCGCGACGTTTTGCCGCCGCGGCGAGTTGGCGTTTGCGGAACGTCAGCACCAGCGGCGCCGAGTAGAAGATCGAGTGATAGCCGCCCGAGCAGATGCCGACGAGCAGCGCGAAAGCGAAGTTTTTCAAACTCGCACCACCGAGCGCCAGCAAGGCGACCAGTGTGATGATGACCGTCGCGAGGGTGTTGAAGGAACGCGTCATCGTCTGTTTGATCGACTCGTTGACGATATAGTCGTACGCCTTTCCGGCCATCAACTTCGTGTTCTCGCGAATTCGGTCGAGAATGACGATCGTATCCATCACCGAGTAGCCGATCACGGTCAGCACCGCGGCCAGGAATGCATCGTCGGCGCGTTTATCGGCGAGCGCATAGATACCGATCATCATCGCGGCATCGCGCACCAACGCAATAACCGTGACTAAGCCGAAGATGTAGTTCCACCCGAAGCGGAAGGCGATGTAGAGGAACTGGATCGAGAGCGCGATCACCAACGCCCAAATCGCACTCTGCAGGTACTCTTTACCGAGCGACGGCCCGACCGAGGCGATCTGCGAGGCCGCGCGATCGACCGGAGCGACCGTTCCCAGCGCCGCCCAGAGCGGCGTCGAATCGTTCGCGTACGCTTTCTGCGTCTCGATGATGAAGCGCTTGCCGCTCTTGCCGACGGTGTTGATCCGCGCGTCGCCGATCCCCAACGGCGTAATCGCCGCGCGGATCTTCGCGCTGCTCTGCGGGCTATCGTAGGCGACCGTAATATCGGTCCCGCCGGTGAACGAGAGCCCCAAACGCAGCATATGCGAGAATTTGAACCCGCCCGGCGCCTGGCTCGCGTGGTAGAACATCGCGCCGAGGCCGATAGCGATAACGAGGTACGAAATGGTAGAGACGATACGGAACCAACCGACGATGTTCCAATTCAGTCGACGAAACAGCACAGTGCTAACCCTCCGTCCGCGAGAAGACGCCGAGATCGGCCTTCCGAACGCCGAAGAACTCCGGCGCGGTCAGCACGTCGTACTCGACGAGAAGATCGACGAAGAATCTCGTCACGAAAACTGCGGTCGCCAGCGAGACGACCGTTCCCCAAAAGAGCGTGAACGCAAAACCCTTCACCGTGCCGGTACCGAGCATGAAGAGCACGCCCGCGCCGACGATGGTGGTGAAGTGCGAATCGAAGACCGCCGAGAAAGCGCGCTGGAAGCCGACGCGCACCGCGGCGCGCATCGATTTCCCAGCCCAGAGCTCTTCTTTCAGCCGTTCGAAGATCAGCACGTTGGCATCGACGGCCATACCGATGGAGAGCACGAAACCCGCGATCCCCGGCAGCGTCAACGAGGCCTGGGAGATTGCGAGAATCGCGAGCATCACCAACACGTAGATCGCCAACGCGAGATCGGCGAGCAGGCCCGGAATGCGATAGACGACCGCCATAAAGATCAGCACGAGCCCGAGCCCGAGCAGCGATGCCCAGAGCGATTTTACGAGATCGATCTTGCCGAGCGTCGGCCCGATGCCTTCTTTCTCGACGATCTTGGTGGTCACCGGCAGCGCGCCGGCGTTGAGTTCGTTCGCCAGCGTAATCGTCTGTTTCTCGGTGAAGTTGCCGGTGATCTGTCCGCTACCGAAGATCGGCGACTGAATGACCGGCGCCGAAAGGTAGTGATGGTCGAGGAAGATACCCAGCGGTTTGCCGATCGCTTTCGTCGTTAAACGCCCGAACTTCGCGGGATCCTTGGTTTGGAAATCGATATTCGGTCGCCCGGCAGTGTCGTATCCCGCCTGCGCGCCCTTTAAATCTTTGCCCGAGTAGACGACCGGGCCGCTCGCTGCATACGCGCCCTGCGCGACATACTGACAGGCCTTCGTGTTTTTCGGGTCGGCTTTGCACGCTGCAAGCGCTTCTTCGGCCTGCGCGACGACCTGCTCCGGGACGATCTTGTATTCGAGCACCGCGACCTGTTTGAGCAATCGCTCCGCTTGCGCGGGATCCTTGACGTCGGGAAGCTCGACGAGAATGCGATCGGAGCCGACCTTCGTAATCGTCGGCTCGGTGACGCCGAGGCCATTGATACGCCGGTCGATAACGTCGATCGTTTCAGCTTGCACCTGCGGGGTAATCTGCGGTACCTCGGCGGTGGGGTAGAGCTGCAACAACAGGCGATAACCGCCTTGCAGATCGAGCCCAAGGTGGATGCTCTTCTGTATCGGGAGCACCAAGCGCAGCGAGAGGAGAATCGTTGCGAGTACGACCAGCGCTTTGAGCGGGGTCTTCCAAGTATTCCAGTTCATGGCGTCTTTCAGGCGTGAGAAAGCGCGGCACCGTACGGGCCGGCACCTAACCCTCGGAGTCTAGCAGGGTCGCGGGCGGTCGTAAAGGTTAGTCGGCGGTCGCCGCATTCCCGCCGAGAGCGCCGCCCGGGGCTTGGATCATCCCCAACGGCTCGATGGAGAGCTCCGGGGGAAGCTCGCCGAAGGCAAAGACCTCCGTATCGAGCCCGCTGCGGGCGAGAAACTCCGCGAGCAAGGGGCGCAGCAGCGCCCCGCAGAGCAACTGCACCCGCCCTCGTCCGGCGCGGCGCACCCACCCGGCGACCTGCTCGCGCAGCGCGACGGCCGCCTGCGGATCGACGCCCTCCGGGTCGCCCGCCCACCTAGCTGCAAGGGAGCGCTCGAATGCCGGATCGACGAGCAGCGGCGTGAGCGCCTCCGCGCCGCTGCGCCTGAGCTGAGCTGGAACGAGCACCGAGCGCGCCGCACCGCAGAGCTCGCGCGGCTCCTGCCGCCCGGCAGCGAGCATCGCATCGAGAGCCAGCACGGGGTCGCGCGGCCAGATGCGCTCGCGCAAGAGCTGTTGCCAAGCGCGATGGAGCGTGCCCGGCGCGAGCGCATCGGGCGCGATCTCCTTCACCAGCGTCGGCACACTCTGACGCAGGTGCTCGAGCAATGCCTGAAACTCTTGGCGGCCGAAGAGATCGGCGGCGTTCGCACGGACGATCTCGGCGAGATGCGAGCCGAGAATCGAGATCGCATCGAAGACCAGCGCGCCGCGTTCCTGCGCGCGGGCCCGCTGCTCCGGCGCAATCCACGCCGCCGGCAAATCGTAGACCGGCTCGCGCGTCATCTCGCCGAGCCCCGCGAGCACCGATGCGTCTGCGACTGCAAGCAATGCATCGAGCCGCAGTTCGCCGCAACCGACGACCCGATCGCGCACGCGAATCGCATAACCGCGGTCGCGCGCGAGATCGTCGCGCAACCGCACGCCGGGAACGACGATACCAATTTCGGCTGCGAGCGCGCGGCGCACCTCGCCGATGCGGTCCAACAGCGCATCGCTATGCGGCATCGAAAGCAGCGCGGCGAGATCGGGTGCGAACTCGATCGACAACGCATCGACACCGACCAGCCCGAGTGCGATCTCCGGGCGGCGCATCGATCGGCGTTTCGCATCTTCTCGTTCGGAACGCAGGCCGCGTTCCATCGCTCGCTGCCGATGCGTTGCCAGATGCGCGACGAGCCAACAACTCGCGGCAAGCGCGAGAAAGATCGGGCGCGGCAACGCCGGCACGAAGGCCAGCACGGCGAGCAACGCGGCGACACCGCGCAGCACTTCGGGGCGAGCGAAGAGTTGCGCCGCCAAATCGCTCCCCAACGCGCCGTTCGACGCAACGCGCGTTACCATCATTCCCATCGCGACGGAGATTAAAAACGCCGGGAGCGTGGTCACCAGGGCGTTGCCGATCGAGAGCAAGGCAAAGGTGTGGAAGGCCTCTGCTGGCGAGAGCCCGTCGTAGAGCGTACCCACCGCAATGCCGCCGAGCAGATTGAGGGCGACGATCACCAAGGCAGCGACCGAATCGCCCTTCACGAACTTGCCCGCGCCATCCATCGCCCCGTAGAAATCGGCTTCCTGTGCGACCAATTCACGTTTGCGGCGCGCCTGCTCGCCGTCGAGCGCACCGGCGTGGAGATCGGCATCGATTGCCATCTGTTTACCCGGCATCGCGTCGAGGGTAAAGCGCGCGGCGACTTCGGCGACCCGTTGCGAGCCGCTCGCGATGACCACGAATTGAATCGTCACTAAAATCGCGAAGACGATCAAACCGACGATGGGGTTATTTTGCACCACGAACGCGCCGAAGGCAGGAACGATTGTCCCGACGCCGCCGGGAACCGCGCCGTGCGTGAGAATCAAGCGCGTCGCCGAGATATCGAGCGCGAGCCGAAAGAGCGTCGCAACCAAGAGCGCGGGGGCGAAGGCGCTGAATTCAAGGGGATCCTCGATGCTGACCGCGAGCAGCAGCACGAGTGCTGCCGCGAGGATGTCGATGCCCAGCAACACGTCGAGCAGAAACGGCGGGAGCGGCACGATGAGAATTGCAACGATGCCCAGGAGCAGCGCGGCGAACGCCGATGCGGCAAAGCGCTTCACGGCACGAAGGCTCCCGTACGCGAGAGAGCGACGACGATCTCGGCAACGGCGACGTAAAATTCCCCGGGAATATCTTCGCCGATGCGCGCACGTGCATAGATCGCTCGGGCAAGCGGCGGGTTTTCGAGCACCGGAATCTCCGCCTCTTCGGCGAGTCGGCGCAACTCGAGCGCGCTTCCATCGCTGCCACGCGCGAGGAGGCGTGGCACCGCAATCTCCGGCGGCCGATACTCCAGCGCGACGGCAACGTGAGTGGGGTTCGCGATTACGAAGCTCGCCTCGCGAATACGCGCGAAGCCGCTGCGCAGCAACGCACGGTGCAGCGAGCGTCGACGTCCACGCACCTGCGGATCGCCATCGCTCTCTTTGATCTCGCGTTTCATTTCAAAGGCGCTCATTCGCAGTTTCTTGAGCCAGCCGCGGTGCGCCATCGCATAATCGAGGAGAGCGAAGAGCGCGGCGACCGCGATCGCCGCGGAAAACGCCGTCACGACCGCGTTCCACGCCCCGGCTGCAGCCTGCAGCGGTGATGCCGAGCGCAACGCTAGGGCGAGCAACGCCGCCAACGAAGGCGCGATCGCCGCCGAGGTCAGCAACCCCGAGATCGGCACGCGTACCAGCGCGATCGCGGTCTCGCGCGAGAGAATGCGTTTGAGGTTCTCGTGCGGTGCGAGGCGATTGCAGGTGAGTTTGATGCTCACCAACCGAGGGCCGCCGCTCTGCACGACGCCGATCGCTACCGCGCCGAACGCCGCCGCCGCCATCGGCAGCAACGCCAGGCTCGCGATGTGCACGAACGGCGCCGCGCTGGCGCGCCCTAACAGCGCTTCGCGCAGCGCCGCTGCGAGCGCTGCGCTCAACGATGCGACGATTGCGAGCAAGGCGAGAAAGGCGGCGCCGAACGCCGCCAGCGCGGAGAGATCGTTCGAACGTGGGCTCTCGCCCCGTTCGCGCGACTTGCGCAAACGCGAGGGCGTCGCATCGAAGGCGCCTTCGCCCGCACTCTCGCTCACGGCCGTAGCCCCGGCGCAAGAATCGGCATCCCCGCACGCATTGCGGTGATAGCGAGCGTTAGCGCGGTCGCGACGGTCACCGCGGCAAACGCGAGCGGAAACGCAAGTGCGTAGTTCACGAAGCGCGGTATGGTTCGAGCAACCGCGGCGAGCGCGATTTGGACGGCGAGCGCCAACGCGATCGCGGGCGCTGCGATCTGAAGCGAGGCCACGACGATTCCGCGCACGTACCACAGCAACGGTGGGAGCGCGCCCGCGATGGGGAATGGGGCTCCCGGCGGCAAGCGATGCAACGACTCTGCGAATGCCGCAATGGTGGGCCGATAGGCCGCGAGCAAAAAGAAGCCTCCGGTAAACGCAAGCGACCATAAGCGCCCGAAGCCGCTCGGCGCGACCAGTGCGATATTCGGCGCGACCGCATGTACGCCGACGTAATCGTCGAGCAACCGCCCGGCGATATACGCTGCGTCGTAGAGCAACGAACAGCCGATGCCGATCGCGCTGCCGATAGCAAACTCCAGCGCCAGCGCCGCCGCGTAGGCAAGCGGCGGGATCGCCGGCATCGAGAACCCGACTTGCGGCGCCGCGAGCGTGAAGGCGAGCGCAGCGGCGACGCCCACGCGCACCAGCGCCGGAATGCTCGGGTGCACGAGCCCCGGCGCGCGGGCGCAGAAGCCCAGCGCGCGAGCAAAGACGAGCAGTGCGAAACTCATCGCGTGAGCTCGGGAATCGCTGCGAGCGCGCGCAGAAAAAGCGCTGCGCAGAGATGGAGATCGAGAGCTCCGAGCGCGAGTAAAGCCGCCCCGACGGCGAGCGTCTTGGGGAGCAGGACGAGCGTCTGTTCCTGAATCTGCGTCGCCGCCTGGACGATGGCGACCGCCGTACCGACCAGCGCCGCAATACCGAGCACCGGCAGAACCATCGTTGCAACGAGCATTGCACAGGAGCGCAGAAGTTCGCCGAATGCATCCATCGACCGAGCGTACGGGAAGTTCGTTACGAACCTGTGCGCGCGATGTTACGGCTGCATAGCCGCGCTCCTTGTCACCCCGAGTAGATGGCGAAGCCATCGTATCGAGGGGCGCTCCCTGTCACCCCGAGTAGATGGCGAAGCCATCGTATCGAGGGGCGCTCCTTGTCACCCCGAGTAGATGGCGAAGCCATCGTATCGAGGGGCGCGCTCCTTGTCACCCCGAGTAGATGGCGAAGCCATCGTATCGAGGGGCGCGCTCCTTGTCACCCCGAGTAGATGGCGAAGCCATCGTATCGAGGGGTGCTCCTTGTCACCCCGAGTAGATGGCGAAGCCATCGTATCGAGGGGCTGCGCCTCGATACGGGCGCTTGCGCGCCCTACTACTCGGCGTGACACTGTGGATACTCGGCGTGACAAACTTTCCGCGGCGGCTAGGTAAAACTCGGCCGCCACGCGCTTGCGGCGAGCAAGGCCGAGCCGATCGCGCGTGCCGCCGGCGATTTGTTGAGCGTATAGAAATGCACGCCGGGAGCGCCGCCGCGCAACAGCTCCATCGCCTGCACCGCAGCGTATGCGACGCCGAGATCTTCGATCGCCTTAGGATGCTCGCGTTGCTTCTCCAACTCGGCGATCAATTTCGGCGGAAACGTCGCACCGCACATCTTCGTGAAGCGTGCGATTTGGTCGTAATTGGTAATCGGCATGATACCCGGCAAAATCGGGACTCGTATGCCTGCGGCGTGCGCCCGCTCGACAAACGAAAAATACTTATCGTTATCGAAAAACAACTGGGTAATTAAAAACCTCGCCCCTGCTGCAACTTTCTCTACCAGATGCGCGAGATCGTCCTCCGGGCCCGCGGCCTCGATATGCACCTCGGGATAGCACGCCGCACCGATGCAAAAATCGTACGAGCGAGCGAGATATGAGATGAGGTCGCTCGCGTAGGGAAACTCACCTGAACCGGAGTCGCCGGAGCGCGGCGCATCGCCGCGCAGCGCCAGCACGTTACGGATACCCGCGCGGCTAAGATCGTCGAAGAGCGCGCGCAACTCCGCGCGGCTCTGCCCGTATGCCGTAACGTGAGCGAGCACGGTGATGCCCGTCCGTTCGGCGATCTGCTTCGCGAGCTCGACCGTTCGCGCTCGCGTCGACCCGCCCGCGCCATAGGTGATCGAAACGAAGGCCGGGCCGAGCGCTTCGAGCGAGGCGATCGTTGCGAAGAGCGCCGCGCGCCCCGCATCGTCTTTCGGCGGAAAGAACTCGAATGAAAAGAACGGGCGGCGGCTCGCAAGCTGCTCGGCGATATCCATGCTCGGTCGTTAGCGAAAACTCGTAATAACGCCTCCGCAGAGCAGCGCCCAACCATCGACCATTACGAAGAGCAGCAGCTTGATGGGCAGTGAGACGACCGGCGGCGAGAGCATCATCATTCCCAGCCCCATCAGCGTCGCTGCGACCGCGAGATCGATCGCGACGAACGGAAGATAGAGTGCGAACCCGATCGCAAACGCGCTGCGTAATTCTCCGACGACGAAGGCCGGAATGAGAATTTGCAGCGGGGTGAGCTTCGCTGAGACCTGCGCGAGCCGAGCGGCCCGCGTAAAGAGCGCGATATCGGCGAGATGGGTTTGGCGCAACATGAACGCTCGCAATGGGATGACCGCACGGTCGAGTGCGACTCCTTGTGAAATGCGTCCGGCCCGCAACGGCGCGAGGGCATCGCTTTGGATGCGTTGCAGGGTCGGTGCCATAACCAGCATCGTCAGCACGAGCGCCAAACCGGTCAACACCGTATTCGGCGGCAACGCCGAAGCGCCGATCGCCGAGCGGACGAGCGAGAGCACCACGACGATCCGCACGAACGACGTGCACATCACGAGAAGCAGCGGTAGCACGGCAAAAAGCGCGAGCGATAGCAACACATCGAGCGGCACCGTCGCGTGCGACCCGGCAAGAAACGGCAGAGCGCTATTCATGGAAGAAGGGTAACCCGTCGAGGTTACCCTTCTATTGCCGCGATACTACCGGAAAGTCGGTTATGGCGCAGGCGGCCTCGCGATTAATTCGCTGACGCGAATGCCGAAATTCTCGTCGACGGCGACGACTTCACCGCGCGCGATTAATTTATTGTTGACGAGCAGATCGACCGGCCCGCCTGCAAGGCGGTCGAGTTCGATAATGGTCCCGGTGCCGATCTTGAGCACCTCTTCGACCGACATCTTCGTCTTGCCCAATTCGGCGGTCACCTGCATCGGTACGTGTAAAAGTACGTCGATGTTTTTCTGTGCGCTATGGTTATTCGCCATCGCTCCCTCAATCGGTCGAAGTAGTCGCGCCGCGTTCGATCGCGACGGCAAAGTGATCGTTTCGCACGCCCAGTTCGCCGCTCGCGAGCACCTCCCCGTCGGCCACGAGCGTAATCTCGCGGCGGCGAAGGGGCACGAGCACCCCCGGGGCCCAGGCGGCGATCTCGGCGCCCCGCAACTGCGCGCACTGCGCTCGAGCCCGCAGGGTGAGATCGAGATGCCCGATGCGCTCGATGGGCGCCGCGTGCGGGCAGCCCGGATGCGGTTCGCTCTCCAATGCGACGCCGAGCCGACCGCAGGCACCCCCCTCGACAAGCAACTCGAAATAGCTGCTGAATCGCCGTCCGCCCATCGCTTCGAACGGGGCGCCGGTCGTGCCGCAAAGCGGTGCGAGCGCAGGTGCGATAAGCCGGAGAAAGCGTTCGAAGACCTGCGCTTCAACCGCCGAGAGCGCCCGGCCGCTGGGGATCGTAACGCCGAACGCCAAACCCACGAGCGAGCGCAACTCGTCGGGGCGCGTCACGAATGCCGCGACTCCAAGCGGCCCCGGCACGCCGTCGATGCGCGCTCCAGCCGTTAACGTCGCCCATCCCTCCTCGTCGGGTATGCGCGGTGCGAAGAGCCGAACCTCGATGCTCCCGAGTGCATCCTGCAATCGTTCGCGAACGTTCGCGGCGACGAGCGCGGCTGCAGAGAGCGGCAGCAACGAACGATGCTCCCACAGAGGCTCGCGCAACCGCTCGTCGCGACGCGGCGAGAATGCAAGAAACTTCACTTCAAGAGATCCATCGTCGTCTTTGCGACCGAACCCTGTGCTTTATGCGCGGCAAGCAGTGCCTCCAGTTGCAGATACGCATCTTGCAGTCGCGTTAAACTCGCATCGATCGCGACGCCGCTGCGCGCGCGCTCGTGGAGCTTCAGCGCAGCAAAGCCGCTCTCGCCCGGGGCACCGAAATGCGCGGCTACACCTTCGGGTGCGCGTTCGCGCCGCGCATCGATCGCGCGCAGGCGGCTCCCGGCGGGAAATCGCGCGAGTGCCACTCGCCCGACCAGCACGCTCTCGCGCTGTACGCGGCCGTCGCGTGGATGAACGAGCTCGCGGGCGTATCGCAGCGCTCCGTCGATATCGATCCGTGCGTTGCGAACTTCGTTCAACGCCCGGTCCACACCGTCGATCTGTAGCGGCCGCAACGGCCCCCCGGGGCGAGCGTAGCCGAGCACGGCGTCGCCGTTGCCGTCGACGAGCGTTCCATCGCGTAGCGAAAAACGACCATCGTGAGTAAACGCTTCGGATCCATCGCGCAAACGCACGACGAAGAGTGCGCCGTCAGAGGCAACAACGCTCAACGGATCGAGCGTAGGTTGCCCTCCACCCTGCGAAGCGATATCACCCCGGCGCGCTGTCGCACCGGGTGTAAAAGCACGCCCGACTCGTTGCTTGGCTTCCTCGATGCGCTCGAACGCACGCGCGGTATCGATGCCGACGCCGTTCACTTATGCCAACTCCCGCAGATCGCTCGTCGCCAAAATACCGCGAGCCGCAAGCGCATAGCGCACCTCCCGCAACGCACGCGTTACTTCGTCGCGCACGTTTGGAGAACAGAGCGCGACCAAGTGCAACCGACGATCGCTCCCGCCCAAGAGCAGATGCACGCGCCCCTTCGCGCCACCGAGTGCGAGCGTGCAGCGGCGCGCGATATTGCGCGGCGCGAGAAGCAGCGCGACGATGCGACGCGCGAGCACGCTCTGCGCGCAGCGACGTTCGCCTCCGGCGATGACGGGAGCGAGGCGCTCGGAGCGTATGGCGCGCGGCATTTGGTTCGCGCCGGTTCTCACCGTGCTCGACGAGCGCTCGACGGAAGGAGCGACGGCTCGACCGGTGCGCGGTGCACGTGGAGCCGTTGCCGCACGGCCGGTGGGGGAAACCTGCGAGAGATGGAGCGCGCTGATCCACGCCTGCGAAAGCGTGCGGCGGTCGATCTGCGCGAGCGGTGCGGAGAGCACCGAGTAGCGTACGTCGTCGATATAGGCGTTCATACGCACTATCGTGCGCGATGACGATTGCGCGCGCGTGGCGCGAACGTGAACGCGGGGTTACGGGCTCTGGCCGGGTAGCCCTTGCGCTTGATAGCGCTCGTAACTCGAGAGGACGTTCTGCACGTAATTTTGCGTCTCGGGGTAAGGCGGTACGCCGCCGTATTTTTCGACCGCCCCGGGGCCGGCATTATAGGCCGCGATCGCAAGTTTGGTGTTGCCGTTAAAGCGATCGAGCAGCCCGCGCAGGTATCGCGTTCCACCGGCGACATTTTGCGCCGGGTCGAACGGATCGCTGACGCCGAGCGCGCGCGCGGTCGCCGGCATCAACTGCATGAGCCCCTGCGCGCCAACCCTCGAGGTCGCGTTCGCGTTAAAGCCCGATTCGTTGGCGATAACGGCGGTGATCAGTTTGGGGTCGACTCCCCAGATCGAGCCTTGCCCCCGAGCGAGCGCCGCGATCTGTGCCGGCGGCACGGGAGCAGGCGCAGCGGCATTCGCAGCGGCGAGCGCGCCGATTCCCGACGTCGATGCAGCACCTTGCCCCTCGAGCGCGGCCGCAACGAGCGCGGCGAAGGGACCGGCGTTCGGCAAGAGCATCGGCAGGCCGTCGACGCCGGTCCCGGCGCTCGCCGCGGGGGCGACCGGGGGAGCGACAGGCGCCGCCAGCTGCCCACCGCCGACGATGCTGGCGATGCGCTGCTGGATGGCCGCGATATCGGAGAAAATGCCCACGTTCATAGAAGTCTATCGGCAACTTCGGCGAGGATCCGCAGGCTCCGCCCAGGATCGCTCGGTTCGCCACCCCGTTCGAAGAGCGCACGGAGCGCCGGCTCGGCGGCGACGGCAGCCAAGAGGGCGGGCTCATCGCCGAGGATCCCGAGCGCGCGAGCATCGGCGCTCCGCTCCAGCAGCGAGAGCGCCTCCCGAACCCTCCGTGCCGCATCGAGCTGACCCTGCCCCACCACCGCCTCCATCGTGCGCGAGCGACTCGCGAGAATATCGATTGCGGGGAAGCGGCCGGCATGTGCGAGTGCGGGCGAAAGCGCAATGTGCCCGTCGAGAAGCGCGCGTGTCGTATCGAGCAGCGGATCCTCAACGTCGGCTGCAAGGACCGTCGCGAGCACGGTAATCGAACCGTGACGCGTTGCACCCGCCGCTTCCAACCACCGTGCGAGCGCGGGTGCAACGCTGGGCGGCCATCCACCGCGCCCGAGCGATTCACCGCGCGCGAGCGCGAGTTCGCGCAAGGCATTCGCGAAGCGTGCAAGACTGTCGCAGAGGAGTAAGACGTGCAGGCCGCGAGCCCGAAGATGCACCGCATGCGCCATCGCAAACTCTGCCGCCAACACCCATTCGGCGGCGCGGTCGTTACCGGTCGCGACGATCGTCGTGGTGCGGCCATCGGTGCGCGCGACCGCCCGTTCGGCCTCCCGCCCGCGTTCTCCGATCGCCGCGTAGATCACCGCGTCGGCGGAGCATCCGCGCGCGATCGTATCGAGCAACGTCGTCTTTCCAACCCCGGCACCGCCCAGAATACCGACGCGTGCACCGCGACCGAACGTCAACATCGTATCGATCGCGCGCACGCCGGTCCATAACGGATCTTCGATCGGCACGCGCTCCTGCGGAAGCGGCGCGGAGTACGCACGCCGATAACTTGCACCGCGAATTGCGCCTCCCCCATCGATCGGCTCGCCGTTCCCGTTACAACTGCGCCCAAAGAGCGCGCTGCCCAGCCTCGTGCGCTCGTCCTGCGGTGCGGCACGCAGCGCCTCGCCGACCGACGCGCCTCCGGGCGGATCGAGGGGTGCGATCGTCGCACGCATCTCCCGCAGCGCCACCACGACCCCGCGCGCACCGGCCGCCGTACGAATGCGCGCACCGATGCCGATACCCGGTAACGCCGCCTCGATTGCGCTCTCGTCGACGGCAAGAATCTCTCCGCAACTCACGGCGTACATGCGTCGAGCACCGCTTGCAAGCGAACGCCGAGTCGTGCATCGATACTGCCTTCACGCAGTTCGAAGAGTGCATCGCCAGGCGAGAGCGTCGCATCTTCGCAGGCCGGGAGCATCGCATGCTCCCAGCGCGCGTAATCCTCCGGGTGAAGCCGAACGCGCAACGGCTCGCCGAGCATCTGCCTCCGTATCGTCGCCGAGAGCGCGACTAGGTCGCAGGGCGCGAGCGCCAATTCGCGAGCGAGAACGCCCGCAGCAAGGTCGCAGAGCATCCGCTCGCAGGCAGCGTCGAGAGCATCGTGCAGGCGCGCGTACCAACGGCAACTCTCGGAGATCGCGCGCTCGCGCGCGAACTCGCGCGCCTCGTCGGCAATCTCGCTTCCAACATCGGGCGCCGGCGACTCTTCTTGCTCCGGGGTGGGAGCGCCGACATGTAGCGCACGCGCGTCCTTTCGCGCAAACCACGCTTCGAGTGCGAAAAACTCATCCCCGGCCATGTTAGAAGAACTCCTCGGCACTGGGCACCAATGGGCTTCGCGTACGCGCCATGTTGCGGAGAATCGCAGCGCGCTCTTCGGGCGGATAGAGTTCGAGTACCGCCGCGACCGTCGATGCGGGCAGTGCGGACATCATCGCTGCGGCGGCATGTGGCGGTTCGTCGCGCAGCGCGCCGCGCAATTGCATCGGCGCGTATCCACCGATTTCGCGCGCGATCGGGCGCGATCGCAGCGCGCGTATCGCCGCGCGTGCCGCCCAGCGTAATGGAGCGCGCATCGCCCGCAGGACCAGAAGCCCTGCGATCAGCGCGATCAGGGCCGGCAGCGACGGCACGATCGCACCGTACGCCAGCCACCATCCATCTCGCGCGGCGCCGCGCCGCTGGGGAAACGGCAGCGCTTCGACGACGAGCCGGTCGCCGCGCCGCGGGTCGATCCCCGCAGCGGTGCGTACCAGCGCACGAATTGCAGCGAGATCGCCGATGCGTCGCGCATCGACGAAGACCGCGACATCGCGCTGCCGCAACGTACCGGCGGGAATCGATTCGCTGACCCGCCGTTGCGCGACCCCGCGCTCGCGCTGCACGTTGGAGCGGTCGTAGCCCATGCCGCCTTTGCGGTATCGTTCGCTCGCGTTGCTTTCGCGCAGCGCGCCGGCGCCGTACGGCGTCCGCGTGAGCGTCGAGATGCTTTGAGTCGCGGGATCGCGCTCTTCGAGGACCCGTACGATGGTGCTGCCTGCGCCGAACGCACGGTCGAGCGCGCTCTGCAACGTCTGCTGTAACCGCGCGCTCGCGGCGATGCCTACGTCGCTCGCGGGCTCGAATGCGCGGCCGCCGTCGTCGAGCAACGTCACGCGTTGCGGCAGCAGCGCCGGTACGCTCGCAGCGACGAAGCGGCGGATGCCGCGCGCTTCGCGTGCATCGATCTCCATGCCGTCAACGCTCCGCAAGCGCACGCTTGCCGTTGCCGGCGTCGCGCTCTCATCGGCGAACGAAGCGCGGCGCGCCGGCGCGATAATCACGCGCGCATCGCGAATGCCGTGCATGCCGCGCAGCGCGCGTTCGATATCGCCCGCCAACCCGACGCGCGCCTGTGCATCGACGACGCTCTGCGGCGTCAACACGCCGATTCCCGCGAGTGCTTCGGCGCTATCGGTGATGTGATCGTGGGGCAGCCCAACGAGGGCGAGGCGGAGCAGGAGGGCGTTGCGCCGCCCCGCAGCGACCACGACGTTCCGGTCGATCGGGGTGAACGGTTCGTTCCACGCGGCGAGTTGCTCTTCAATCTCGGCGAGTTGGCCGGGATAGAGCGGCGTGGAGAAAAGCGAGGTGCGTGCGGGGTGCAACGCAAGGCCGAACAGCGCCGTGGCGATGACGGCGACGAGAACGATCGCACCGATCGTCGCGCGCCGACGCGCGCCGAGCGCGTTCCAACGCTCGGCCCATACTGCGAGCGCCTCCACCCTACACCTGCATGGTCAGGATCGACTGCAACGCTTGTGCGGCGTGCTGCAATTCGGCGGCGGCGACTTCGACCGCTACGTCGGCCTTCGCACGCGCGTAGACCGCATCGCGCAACGAACCCGCTCCGGCGGCGAAAGCATCCTCCGCGCGCGAGCCTGCCTGTAACGTCGAAGCGAGGGCATCGACGATTCCTGCGAACGAGCTGCGCCCGGGAGCGATGATTGCAGAAGCGCCCGGTGCGTCGGGGAGAAGCGGCAGAACCGTCATGGCTGTTCGACGGCGATCGTGCGTTCGATCGCGCGCTTGCCGATGGAGAAGAGCGCGGCGTCGGCGGCGTAGGCACGCGAGGCGTCGAGCACCGCGACCATCTCGGTAACGAGGTTCACGTCGGCCTTGGGCTCGCGGCGCGCCCCGAGAAAGCGCAAGCGCCGTGCGCCGTGCGCGTCGCGAACGAGCGCAAACGTCGGGACGCTGCGCGCGTAGCGCCCGCGCGGGCCGGCGGCTTGCGCTGCGGCAACGTTCCGAGCGTACACGTCGAGCGCACTGCGTTGCGCCTGCATGCCGTCGGCGGCGCTGCCTAAGAGATCGAGGCTCATCGCGCAGCCTTCGCAATCTCGCTGAGGCGGGCGTGCATCGCCGCGAGCAAGGCATCGCCGAAGAGCGCATTACGCGCGAGCGCAGCCATCGCGGCGTCGCCGGTGCCTCCTTCGGCTTGGCTGCGAACGAGCGCATCGCGTCCGGCGGCAAGCCCTGCGTCGGCGCGAGCAAAACCGGGTTGAAGGGAAGCAGCTACATCAAACATGCGGGCATCGTACCCCCCGAGGGTCGACGCGCTATGTCGAGGAGATTACCGAATCGTGATGCGCGGCAAGCCGGCTTTCGTACGTGGAATTCCCAATAGCAGATTCGTGACTTCGTCGTAACTGGCGATGCCGCTTGCCACGTGATTGCTCTTGAGGTAGTGGTTGTATGTCCCCCACGAAAAACGCGCGAACGCGAGGTTGAGATTATGCGCGTTGCGCGCGCGAATCGCGGCGAAATCGCTCCATACTAACGGCGTGAAGGTGGTTTTTGCGTAACGGGGCAACGGCGGCAATGCGAACAGCACGCTCATCCAACCGGAGTAACGCGCGATCGGGTCCGGGTCGCGCAGACAGGTTAACGCAGCGATATAGTTCGCCTCATCCTCGCGCGCGAAGCCTGCGACGTGCGACCATTCGTGCGCGAGATCGAAGGGCACTTCAAACCACAGGAGATCGGGAGCGAGCTGCGATTCCAGCGTCAGCGGATTGATAAAGCCCTCGGTGCCGTTGAGGGCCATGAACGGGCCGGCGATCGTCCACTTCGGCGCGCCGACGTGCGGGGTCCAACGGTCGCCCAGTGCGTGCACCACCGGAAGCCACGCCGCTCTGAGTTCGGCACGGTTGTACCCGGCGCTCTTTCGCGCGTGCGCCAAGGGTGCCAACGTATTTAATTCGGCGATCGCTTTCGCGCGCAGCGCCGCCACCGCCCGCGGAGTGACCGCCGCTGCATCGAAGGTGGCAATCCGCGCTTCGATCGGGGCGCGCGCATAATTCCAGCCCCATGCGATCTCGAACCACGCATAGGCGACCAACAGCACGAGCATCGCATCAAAGAGCCCCCGCAGCCCGCGACGCAGCGATAGCACGAACGTCGCGAGCAGTGCGAGCACGACGATATCGCCGAGCGAGAATGGGAACGGCGCGGCGATCGCGCGGGCGATATGCTGCCAAATCGGATAGCCGCCGTTGACGTAGCTGCGTTCGATCCACGCACTTCCGGGGTGGATGGATGCAACGACGCCCGCCGCGCTCAGGAGAGCGAGACGGGCGCCGAGGGCAAAGCGAGTCTTTAGCGCTTGCTGAATTGGAAGCGTTTGCGGGCGCGTTTGCGGCCGTACTTCTTCGATTCTTTTTCGCGCGGATCGCGGGTGAGCAGGCCGTGCTTACGCATCGTGCCTTTGGCGGCTTCATCCATCACGACGAGTGCGCGCGCGATGCCGTGGCGAATCGCTCCGGCCTGGCCGGTAACGCCGCCGCCTTCGGTCTTGACGATCACGTCGTAGCGCGAGCGGCTCTCGAGCGCTTCAAGCGGCTGGCAGACGATCTGCTGCAACTGCGGACGTGGGAAATATTCGTCGAACGGTTTGCTATTGACGGTGATCACGCCTTGGCCCAAAGCCATGCGAACGCGCGCTACTGCGCGCTTGCGACGGCCGGTCGCCTGAACGAACTCGCTCACGAAATCTCCTCGAGCAGCGATTTGGGCTGCTGCGCAGTATGGGTGTGATCGGCTCCGGGATAGACGCGCAGGCGCGTGAGCTGAACGTCGCGCATACGATTGGTCGGCAGCATCCCGCGGACGGCCTTTTCGATGAGCCGCTCGGGGTGCTTCTCGTGAATCTGCCGCGCCGTCTGGGTGGTGAGACCGCCCGGGAAGCCGCTGTGACGATGATAGACCTTCTGTTCCCACTTATTGCCGCCGAGTTCGATCTTCTCGGCGTTGATGACCACGACGTGGTCGCCGGCATCGATGTGCGGGGTCCAGGTGGGCTTGTGCTTGCCCGAGAGGGCGCGCGCGATCCGCACCGCGAGGGTGCCTAAACGCTGCCCGGCGGCATCGACGATAAACCAATCGTGCGTTGCCTGCGCCGTAGTCTGTTGGTAAGTCCGCATATCGAGGCTTCCTAGAGTTCTGAATGAAGGGACAAGAAGGGAACCGCCGCGGGGCTAGCCCGCGACAACCTCCGGATTCTACCCGGGAACCGGAGCAGCGTCAAGCGCCACGGAGGCCGGGCGCCCGCGTCGCGGCGCAGAGCCGCTCTCCCGTCGCGCCTCGGGCACATATACGAAGCGGTTGCAAAGAGCGTTGCGCCCTTCAATCGCCCGTCGGCCTCGGCGCTCCCCGCATGCGCCGGATCACGAAGATGCTGTAGATGACGACCGCGGCGAGCCCCGGGAGGGTGAGCGCGACCGTGAGCCCGAGCCCTCCTGGGCCGGGGCCGGCGTTCGCAATGGTGATGCCGCCGCTTCCCGCCGGGAAGGCCGGCAGGAGGTAGGGATACATCGTCGCCGCAGCGGCGAGCACGAGGGAGGCGAGGAAGAGCCCCGATGCCGCAAAAGCCGGCCCTGGCTTCCCCACCCGCGTGAACCAATGCACCCCGCCCAGCGCGAGCAGCGAGAGCACCGCGAGCGGAGCAAGGCGCAGCGGCGCATCGATCGCCGCGGCGCTCCGCAAGGCTAGGCTCGCAAGCGTCGTCGCGAAGTAGAGCAGCAGGACGCCCCACCAGAGCCGCGCGAGCAGCCGTTTCGAGCGGTCGGCGAGTTCGCCGTCGGTGCGCAGCACGAGGAAGGCGAGGCCATGCTGCGCGAGAGCGAGCAGTGCGAAGAGCCCAACGGCGAGGGCGTATGGGTTGAGCAGAAACGCGAAGCGGCCGAGGAAATACCCATGTGCGTCGAGCGGCAATCCACGCACCAGGTTGCCGAGCGCGACCCCGAAGAGCACGGCGAGCAGAGCGCTCGCGCCGGTAAAGGCGGTGTCCCAGAAACTTCGCCAGAGCTCGCTGGTGAAGTGATTCCGCAGTTCCAGTGCGATGCCGCGGAACATCAAGAGCCAAAGCACGACGGTGAACGGCAGATAGAATCCGCTAAATGCAGAGGCGTACGCGCGCGGGAAGAGCGCGAAGAGAACGCCGCCTGCGGCAATGAGCCAGACTTCGTTGCCGTTCCAGAACGGCCCGATGCTCGCCATCGCCGCCGCACGTTGCTCGCCGTTGCGTGCGACCAACGGCGAGACGGCAGCGACCCCGAGATCGTAACCGTCGAGCACGACGTACATTGCGATCATTGCCGCGAGCAGTACGAATGCAGCCGCGTTCATACTTCAGCCTCACGCGTCGCGTGCGCTTCAACGTTGGGACCGAGCGCGATCTCGCGCAACACCAAGAGCATAAAGAGCAACCCGAGTAAAAAATACATTCCGGCGAAACCGATGAGGGTGAAGACCGTTTCACCGGCAGCGACGTTGGTTGAGGCGGCATCTGCGGTGCGCATAATGCCGTAAATCACCCATGGCTGGCGCCCGACCTCGCTCACCACCCAGCCTGCTTCATTCGCGATATACGGGAACGGCATCGCCAACATCAACACCCAGAGCATCGGGCGAAAGTCCGTCAACTTTCGTCGCCAGAGCAGCAACACGGCCAAAGCCGCGATCGCTACGAAGATCGTTCCGAGCCCGACCATAACGTGATATGCGTAATAGGTTAATGCGACCGGAGGCCAGAGCGTATCGGCATACTCCGTCAAACCCTTTACGTTCGCCGTGAAATTTCCGTATGCGAGAAAACTCAGGACGTTCGGCACCACGACGGGATCGATAAGTTCGCGACGTTGGGTGTCGGGCATCCCGATAATCGCCAGCGGCGCGCCGTTGGTGGAATGGAAGAGCCCTTCCATCGCTGCGAGCTTCACCGGCTGATATTTGGTAACGTCGGCGCTATTACGATCGCCGGTGGGAAAGATGATCAACACCGATGCGACCAGGGCGACGACCGCCCCGAGCCGCACGTAATAACGGCCATCTTCGATTTCGCGCTTTGCTAGAAGGTAATACGCGCCGACGCCGGCGACGATGAACGCTCCTGCTACAAGCGCTCCTACAACCACGTGCGCGTATTGCCACCAGGCGAACGGGGAGAGCAAGAGCGCGCCAATGTTTGCGAGCCGAATGCTCCCGTCGCTGGCCACGCGATAGCCGACGGGGTGCTGCATCCACGCATCGGTCGCAACGATGAAAAAGCCGGAGAGCCACGAGCCGGCGCCGACGAGCGTCGCCGACCACGCGTAGAGGCGCGGCGAAACGCGATGCCGGCCATAGAGCATGATGCCGAGAAAGACCGACTCGAGAAAGAAGGCATAGACACCCTCCATTGCGAGCGGCTGGCCGATCACCGCGCCGGCTTTCGCCGAGAACGGCGCCCAATTCGTGCCGAAGGCGAACTCCATCGGGATGCCCGTGACGACGCCGACGGCGAAATTAATCGCGAAAATCTTCGTCCAGAAGAGCGAGGCGCGCCGAGCGACCTCATCGTTGCCTCGTGCTGCCCGCCAGGCAAACCAGGCGATAAAAGGTGCGAGCCCGATCGTCGCGATCGGAAAGAGATAGTGGAACATCACGGTGAACGCAAACTGGATGCGATCTGCCACAACGGCGGTTTCCAACGGCGAGCCCTCCTGCTTCGACTCTACCTCGATCGATGAGCCCCCGCAAGCAGGCGGGCGCCGAACTTTTCGGTACTCGCTATCGTACAAACAAAGCGTAAGGACATCACCGACTATGAATATCTTTAGCACCCATACGCTGCCCGAGGCGGCGAGTACGACGCGCATCGAGGCGCTCAGCGATAACATCTTCGCGGTTGCGATGACCCTGCTCGTCCTCGACCTGCACATTCCCGCCCACGCAGAGGGCGCAAGCGTTTGGCCCTACGTCGCGATGCTCTGGCATCACATGCGCACCTTCGCCGTCAGCTTCTTTATTATCGGACTCTATTGGGTGCTCCATCACCACGTTTTCATTTTCGTGAAACGCTCGGATCGCACGCTGCTCTGGCTCAACCTACTCTTCATGCTCTTCGTGGTGGTAACGCCGTTTTCAGCGGGCCTGCTCGGCGCATTCGACGATAGTCGTACCGCGATCGCGGTATATGGCGCGAACATCACGCTTCTCGGCGTCTCGCTGCTGGCGATTTGGTGGTACGCAACGCACGACCATCGCCTCGTCGACGCCAAACTTCCACGGCCGCTCATACGGTTGGAAGCGATACGCATGGTAATCCTACCGGCAATTTGCATGCTCGCCGTCGCGGTATCCTTCGCAAATACCACCGCAAGCATCGTGATCTACGTTTTCGCTCCGTTCCTCTATCTCTGGCCGGCAAAGCGCACCATCCGCGCAAAGCAAGAGCAATAGGCGCGCCACCCCGAGGAGGGTGTTGTCACCCCGAGGAGGGTGTTGTCACCCCGAGTAGATGGCGAAGCCATCGTATCGAGGGGCACAACCGTGCGCGTTGCGTCCCTCGATACCGTTGTGATTTGTATGGACAAATCTTCCTGCTTCTACGCCGCCGGTTTCACCGTCGTCTGAGGACGACGACCAGCGCCTTCGGCTCCACAGGCTGACCCGGCCCAACTCTCCGGGTATCGTGCGAGGTTGCGCGCCGCGTTCGTATCGCGGTCGTGGGACGCGCCGCACGATGCACACGTCCAGGTTCGTTCGCGTAGTTCCAGCGCCTCGTTCTTC